>Ga0209743_1000006_pt1 | contig 230844 bp, 186 predicted proteins | sample OlaalgELextract2_FD_187378 | JGI IMG/M metagenome (GOLD analysis project Ga0209743, IMG submission 187378) | Olavius algarvensis symbiont microbial communities from Tuscany, Italy - Type G ELBA extract 2 (SPAdes) (version 2) | ecosystem: Host-associated > Annelida > Digestive system >...
AATCCGGGTTGGGCTAACAGTGGTCATATCTGCCTCCTTTTCTGATTTGGCAGAAAAATCAGACAGATAATGACCTCTAACAGTTTTTAGGTCAACTCATCATCTCGTTACGTCTAGTGGCAAGTTAAGTGCACCGAATCCAATTGGTTGGGTATGATCCTCCTGCAATCAAAGTGGATTCGAGTTAAGGAATCGAATATCTTGACAATTATTATTCTGTCGCGTTATTAGTTCTTAGTTCACACTAATCCTGAGTTGACCTTCAATTCACCTGCTATATTCTCCCTCGACCGCCCCGATCCACGTCTCAATTCCCAACATATAATGCGTTTAGTTTTGGAGGTCTCAAATGGCTGATGAAAACTATAAACGCAAACTCACCGCCATCCTCAGCGCGGACGTAGCTGGTTACAGCCGCCTCATGGGAGATGACGAGGCGGCCACCGTCAGTACCCTAAAATCCCATCGCGACCTGATATCCGAAAAAATTGAGGCTTTCAAAGGACGGGTCGTCGACTCGCCGGGCGATAACATTCTTGCGGAATTCAGGAGTATCGTGGATGCGGTTTCATGCGCGGTCGAGATTCAGGATGGGCTGAAAGAGAAAAATTCTGCGCTGCCAGAAAATCGTCAGATGATCTTTAGGGTTGGCGTCAATCTCGGCGACGTCATCCAGGACGGGGAACAAATTTATGGCGACGGTGTCAATATTGCTGCAAGGGTCGAATGTTTGGCAGATCCGGGCGGCATTGCTGTTTCGGGGACTGCTTTTGATCACATCAGAAACAAACTCGAATATGGGTTCCAGTATAGTGGAGAGCATTCTGTAAATAATATCGCCAACCCAGTCAGGATTTATAAGATCTTAACCGCGCCTGAACATGCCGGCAAGGTGATCGGCGAAAAACGATTTATCGGGCAAATGTCCAGGAAGTTGGCCATTGCGACCATCCTTACTTTGGGCATCATTACGGTAGGGTTAATTTCTTACTATGTCTACCTTTACCAATCTGACAGGATTGAATCAGCAACCGTTGAGAAGATGGCCTTCGAGCTGCCTGACAAGCCATCCGTTGTCGTCTTACCCTTCTCGAACATGAGTGGCGATCCAGAGCAGGAGTATTTTAGTGATGCAATTACCGAGAATATCATCACTGCTCTTTCGAGGATTCACAATCTGTTTGTAATAGCCAGAAATTCGTCATTTACTTATAAAGGTAACGCTGTGAATATCCGGCAAGTCGCAGAGGAACTGGGTGTACGTTACGTATTGGAAGGTAGTGTCCAGAAGACGGAAGACCGTGTACGCATAACTGCACAGTTAATTGATGCAATAGAGGGAACACACCTATGGGCAGAGCGCTATGACAGTAAACTAACAGACATATTTACTCTCCAAGATAAAATTACCAAACAAATCATTTCATCTTTACATGTAAAGCTAACCATGGGTGAGGATGCCAGGCGATTTTCGCAATCCACGGATAATCTTGAAGCGTATTTAAAGCACTTGGAAGGCGATAAACTTTTTCATCAGTACAATAAAGACACGAATATTCTTGCACGGCAGAAGTTCCAAGAGGCTATTGCCATAGATGCCAATTATGTATCTGCATATGTCCTTCTGGCGTGGACTCATCTATTGGATGCAGCTTACGGTTGGACTGAGTCTCGTGCCAAGTCACTCGCAACGGCAAAAGAGCTCGCGAAGGAAGCCCTTGCTATGGATGACTCTAATCCCGGTGGCTACATAGCATTGAGCAGTGTACACCTGCAGAAAGGAGAGGTAAAAGAAGCTGTCGCCTTAAGGCAAAAAGGCGTTGCTCTTGCCCCCAATTCGGCTAACTACCGTAATTTGCTGGGAGTCGCTCTTCTCTTTGAAGGTGGAAGGATAGAGGCAGCTATTAACGAATTCAAGATGGCAAATCGCCTTGACCCTTTTCCACCTAACCAAATCTTGCATTACACGGGGGTCGCATATCAAGTAAACGGTGAATATGAAAAAGCTATCGAGTATTTCAAAAGAGCTACCAAAAGGAATCCTGACTTCTGGTTAAGTTTTTTCGGTTTAACAGCTTGCTATGGTCTTCTGGGTCGTGAGGAGGAGGCACGAGCCGCTGCGGCTGAAGTTCTCAGAATTCAACCCAACTTCTCAATTGAAAAGGTATATAACCCCTATAGGGATGAAGCTGATAAGCAGCGCACGTTTGAAGTTCTGCGCAAGGCGGGACTTAAATAGTATTTTAAAAGATTTTCGGATAGAGGCTATCTTTGCGCGCCAACGAAAATCTAAAAAGAGGCGTGGACAATCTGAAATAGTCTTCAAAATTGGGGGCAAGCATCCTGCCGGTTCCGATTTGATTTTTATCTGCATGATTTTGCAACGCAGTGCGTTATTTGCGCTAAAGTGCGGAATATCGTATCTAATGTGCAAATGCTGAAATTGATCGCATAACCATCGGACCTGGCAAGTTAAATGCACTTATTGCATTCGCTAAGGGATAAACCTCCCCTGATACACATCGACTCAAGTTAACCCATTGAATATCTTGACAACTTCTGATTATTAACGTTATTGGAACTTAGACCATGCTGAACCTAATACCTGATCTGGCATTTCTTGGTTGAGTTTTAGTTCGACTACGCCCACCACCGTTTCCATTCCAAATTATTTATTGCGTTTAGTTCTGGAGGTCGTAAATGACTGAAGAAAACTACAAACGCAAGCTTGCCGCTATCCTCAGCGCGGATGTGGCAGGGTACAGCCGCCTTATGGGTGATGACGAGGCCGCCACCGTCCAAACGTTGGAAGCTTATAAAAAGGTGATGTTTTCTCTGATCAAGCAACATCGCGGGCGGGTAATCGACTCACCGGGAGACAATTTGCTGGCTGAATTTACAAGCATTGTGGATGCTGTCCAGGCCGGCGTAGCCATCCAGAAGGAACTCCGATCAAAGAATGCTGAACTCCCAGACACAAGGAAGATGGAATTTCGCATCGGCATCAACCTCGGTGATGTTGTTCAGGAAGGAGACCATATCTACGGTGACGGCGTAAACATTGCCGCGCGCCTCGAGGGGCTGGCCGAGCCTGGAGGTATTTGCATATCAAAGACAGCATTTGACTACATCGAAAGCAAACTACCCTACGGATATGAGTATCTAGGCGAACAGACGGTAAAAAACATTGCCAGGCCTGTCGGAGCTTATCGTGTATCCCTGGAACCGAGGGTCACAATTTGTGGAAAACCCGAGGATGAAAAATCGACGAAAATACGACTGAAACCGATTCTGATTGGAGCGGTCGCTGTCATTTTCGTTGCCATCATTGGAGGGCTCTGGCCATTCTCCCAGCGCCGCACTTCAGTTGAGCAAGCATCTATAGATAACATGGCGTATCCATTACCGGATAAGCCCTCCGTTGCCGTACTTCCTTTTGTAAATATGAGCGATGACCCAGAGCAGGAATATTTCAGCGACGGCTTAACAGAGGAAATCATTACGGCGCTTTCAAAGGTTCCGAAGCTCTTTGTTATCGCACGAAACTCGGTATTCACTTACAAAGGCAAACCCGTAAAAATCAAGCATATCGCAGAAGAGTTAGGAGTGCGCTATGTGCTTGAAGGCAGCATTAGAAAAGCTGGAAGTGATATCCGCATTACAGCCCAATTGATTGATGCGCTCACGGGGCATCATTTGTGGGCAGAGCGCTATGATCGAAATTTGAATGAAATTTTTGCCGTTCAGGACGATATTACTAAAAACATCATAACGGCAATGCAGGTGGAGCTAACCGAGGGTGAGCAGGCCCGAGCTATTGCAAAAGGTACAAATGACCTTGAAGCCTATCTGAAGTATCTGCAAGCGGTCGAACAGATTACCCAATATAATGTAGAAAGCAATGCATTGGCTAAACAATTGGCCCAAGAAGCGATCGCTTTTGATCCGGAATATGCAACGGCCTATAGAGTTTTGGCAACTGCTTACCAGCTGGATGTGTGGCTCGGTACGAGCAAATCCCCAAAACAGACGCTCGCCAAGTGCATTGAACTGCTAGAAAAGGCGATTTCATTGGATGAAACGAACGCGGAGGCCCACAGCGTTTTGGCCTGGATATTTGCCATGAAGGGTGAACACGATAAGGCCGTGGCCAAAGCAGCGCACGCCGTCATGCTGAATCCCAATTCCGCTTTTGCGCATGCAAATTTAGGCCAGGCCCTCAGGTTCGCCGGCAGATGGAATGAATCCATACCTGAATACAAAAAAGCAATTCGTTTAAATCCGATTCCGCCAGCCTTTTATTTTTTTGGACTGGGAATGTCTTATAGCAGGCTTGGTCAACACGAAGAGGCCATCAAATGGTGCCAAAAAGCGGTTCAACTAGCCCCTGATTCATTCTTGGTCCATTTATTTATGACCTCAGTTTATAGCAGGGCAGGCAGGCAGACGGAGGCCCGATCTCACGCAGCAGAAGTGATGAGGTTAAATCCCCAATTTTCTGTCGAGAAGTATGCAAAAAAAGTAAAAAGAGTAGACAGACAACAGTTCATCGACGCATTACGGAGAGCGGGGTTGAAGTGAGGTAAACGGCTATCTTTACGCACCATCGAAAATCTAAAAAGAGGCATGGACTATTTGAAACAGTCTTCAGAATCGAAATTCTGTTTCATGCCAGCGCTGATTCTAAATTTCGTGGCATGATTCTGTAACGCAGCGCGGCAATTGCGTTAAAGTGCAGAATATTATATCTAATGTGCAAAATTTTAGAGGAATCGCATAACCATCGGACTTGGCAAGTTATCCATCTATGTAATATTTTTTCCAAATTATGCATCATAGCAACTACAACTTCTGATTCATTTATCGTTAAAAATGCTTAACCCTCCGATAATTTAATTAAAACATAATTATTGAAATTTCGCAAAAATTTTGCATACATACGCACGATGAAAAAGCCAAACTCCGAGTGATCGGACGACGGAAAACCAACGGGTCTCTCAGGGGCGAAAGCCACAGATCAGTTAGCGAGAGATAGCCGGGTTGCCATTGGGTTACTCTGCTTTTATTTTTTTGTAACAGAAGCCACTAATAACAACGAGGAGGAGGGAAAATGAAGCGAAGTGTTGTGCTAGCAATTGTTGGGTTGTTCTTATGCTGTGGTTTGGCAACTGCTGAACTCATTGACAATGGAGATGGAACTGTAACTCAGATCCGCTCGGATGGCTCAAGGCTCATGTGGCTAAAGGATGCTAATCACGCATTCACATCAGGTTATGATGATGACGGTATTTTTTCCTGGGAAGAAGCGAAACAGTGGGCTGACCAACTGGTTTTTGCGGGATATGATGACTGGCGACTACCTGTAGCCAACCCTGTAAATGGCGTAAGTTATGATATTAACGGTGGGTGGTCGGCCTATGATGGGACTAAAGATATGGGATTCAATATTACGAGTCTCAATAGCGAGATGTCTTACATGTACTACGTAGAGCTGGGTAACTTGGGCAGGTACGATATCTACGGAAACAGAAGAATTGGAGATGTGTTCACAAACCCTGGCCCGTTTATCAATCTGAATGACAGGTATTGGACTCAATCACCCTATCCAGGACCGGATCTAGCCTTCAGTTTTAGATTTTTGCACCCTGCAGGGGACGGTGACGGGGTTCAGACAGCAACATGGTTACAAGATAGGGCGTGGGCTGTAAGAGATATGGGGCCTTCCGCAATAGTGAGACTTCGGGATCTCGCTACGGCAGTTTTGTCACTCAATCTTCGGACTGGAATTGAAAACAGCTTAGATGTAAAATTACAATCAGCAATTTCGGCTATCGATGATTTGAGCGAGAATAATGACATTGCAGCAATTAACTCTCTTGGCGCATTTATTAATGCCGTTGAAGCTCAGATGGGAAAAGAGCTTTCTGATGAGGAAGCCGATTATCTTATAGAAACTGCCAACTCGATTATAGCTCAGATAGAGTCAGAATAGTTTACAATAATGGGCAGGGCTTCGGTCCTGCCTTTTCTTTCCTGAGGACAACGGCTATGTTTGCGCACCATCGAAAATCTAAAAAGAGGCGTGGACAACTTGAAACAGTGTTCAGCATCGGGATTCTGTTTCATGTTGGCGCTTATTTTAATTTTAGCGGAATGATTCTGTGACGCAGTGCGGCAAGAGCGTCAAGGCGAGGAAAACCATTTGTGGTGTTGAAAATCTGAACGGATCTGGATAATCATCGGAAATGGCAAGTTTTATGCACTGTTGAAAGGTCGGATTTTGACTTTTTCTCAACGCACTTTTACAATAATAAAAAATTAACTGAGGAGGTGTCCAATATCCGAGAAATAATTCCATGATAGTCAATGTACGCGAATTGATTCCCGCTACTCACTATTTAGCCAAGCATAATTTGCTGTATCCAGAATAATATAGAGGAAAAATGAATTTGCGAATTCTTACATGGAATATGAACCATTGGCAGAAAAAAAGCATGCATGAGAAAATATGGAAATATCTCGATAAAGAATTAGCACCCGATATTGCTCTTATCCAGGAAACGGTCCCATTTTCAAAATCATTCGGTTTTATAGGTATGGGCTCAGAATATCCTACCAGTTTACTTGAAACCCAAACCGTTCTTTGGCGTGAAATTGGGGGAAACCGTAAATGGGGATCAGGGATAGTTACTCGGGGATTGCCTATCCGTGAAATTCCTATAAAAACTACATATTATGGAAGTCTGATCGTTGGTGAAATTATGCTTCCTGATAAATCACTTCTAACTGTAATTAGCCTACATGCTCTATTAGAGCAGGGCTATAGTATTACAACCCTTCATAGAATGTTTTCGGATCTTACCTTTCTCCTAGATGGTAAACTTGGTAAACGAAAGGTTATTTTAGGTGGTGATTTTAACGCAAGTATCCAATGGGACAAGCAACAACCAGGCGAATCTCATCGTATCATGTTTGAGCGTCTTGAGAATTTTGGCCTTCTGAGCTGTGTCGATCTCTTTTCAGAAAAAAAATCTTTACAAACATACCGTCATAACCGCGGTAATACTCCTTGGCAGCTTGATTATTTGTTTATAAGCGACACTCTCAGGAAGTATGTCACCTCATGTACTGTTTCTCTTGATGAAACATTGCATGAATTCAGCGATCATAATCCGATTATTTTAGAACTTTCTATATGAAATCTTTACGATGAACTATTTATATGGAAAGGATCGGATAACATGGCAATGCATTGGACAGCCAGTGCCGGGGCGTTTTGGTATTTTTTTAGAATCAAGCTTTTTTATTTTTGTTGCGCTTTAATGGATGCCCTTGCTGCCACTGACCGCCGTCGTTAGGCAAAGACCCGACTCGACACATGAATACGAGAGGAATAATGCCCAATCATGACAAATTGCACACATGGTGGTGGGGGGACAGAGGTCCAGCAAATGCTGCACCCTTGACCATTGGACAGCTTATCACGACACTTCAATCCGCTTTGGATACAGGAGTCATCGCTGGGATCAGTCCGGCAGGCTGGAACTATGCTGTTCTTAAATTTTTAATTGAAAAATGTATGCTCCCGGAGCGTCTAAGAGCTGTATTAATTGCAAACGCTAATCCAAAAGCTGGCAACTATGGCATTTGGCGAAAACATCTGAAGGTGCAAGTGACTGTTAAGCCCCATAATTCTCTTAGGACTAATTGCACTACGCCTTCTAATTCACTATCTATATCTAGTATGGTGAACGAAAACACGTTGAAAGAACTGATTGCGAAACTGCAGAAAATCATTGTGCATGACAGAATGAAAAAGGGTTCAGTTGAAGATGTTATCAAGGTATTATCTGATTTGGGTTACCAATATGATTACAAAAAATTTCCGACCCTTAAGAGCACAGAAAATTTTGTTGATACAAGTAGCGAAACACCACAAAATCTCGCAGAAGCGCTATTATGGAAACTCGGCAAATGGCAATCTTACAAAGATTTTGTAGCTAACTACACTAACGATGACTCTAAGCCAACGAAGAAAAACGTTGTATTCTTCGCATTTGCAAGGCATCTAAAAAACAAGAAAAGTCCCATTTATGATCAGCATGCTATTAGGGCACTTTGGGCTATTTGCGGGAAACTGACAGCCACTGAAAAAAAGAAATGTAAAACGTTGTTATTTGATGGGAAGGGTAAATGGAAACAGGTTGGTTCGGGCAGTGTCACAATTGATTGCTATGAATTGTTCGTGAGACATGTTAATGACCTTCTTTCTCGAGATGAAGAGGTAAGCAGGGATGTATTAGACCGTCTTTTTATGCCTCTGGGTCAGGCAATTAAAAAGTCAACGGCATCGTATGACGAATTCCATCAACTTTGCGGTTGGCCTATCGATGGCTAACCATCCTTTCAGCGGATCGCAATAAACCTCGTCCGCTGTGGAGTACGTTATCTAACAAATCGGCTATGGTCCGATAGTTATGCTGATCGACGTTGAATGGCGCATAACCCGAGATAGTCCTTGGGATCGATGTGCGGCGTTAGGCCAGCCCCGCATTCTAATTTTCAGAGGCTCCCGACCTGACGAACTGTGGAAACCGCGTCAAGCCGCGGACAGCTTGATGCAGTGCGAAAAATACCAGATGGATCGGATAAGAGTGGTACCTGGCAAGTTGTCCTCGAACTTGATATGCGGCATACAAGGTTAAAAGTGTCTCAAATATTTAAATCCTGTTATTCTGTTGCTGCGGCATAACCCACATAATAAGCGCAAAAAGCCGAAACCAGAGTATCAGGCAAAAAAAGCATTTGTTTTGAAGCTTCTGAAAATACAAAGATACATTTAAACGCCCTTGATACCGGCAGAAGAAAAAAATTGTGGGAAACGGTCTCAAAATTCCCATTGTTGGGAAAAAGACTAATCTTCATTATATTAATGTTCGGCGGCACGATGCGGACGAGGACAACATTATGAGATATTGGTTGAAACTTATTGGCTCGGCCAAAAGGCCCATAGCTGAGTGGCAAAAAGACTACGTCGGATTTCGCAAGGCCAATAAACCCAGCATCCGGGCTGGTGATCGTCTTTTTCTTTATGCACCGGGAGGCAGCCGGCGAATATTCGCATTGGCAGAGGCCCTCGGTGATCCCGAACTCGACTCAAGCTACAACCCAAACGAGGAGGGAAGTTGTCGGTGGAGGTTACGTGTTGACTACGAGATCAATCTTCCCGTCGATTCTGGCATTCTGATTGATGAGATTGTCAGTCACCGAAAACTGACGATGTCAATTAGGCAGGCATCTCATATCAGGCTGCATCCAGAAGAAATTGAGTCGGCGCACCGTGCGCTGGACGAGAGGAGGGCGAAGCAATGAGTCGGTCCAGCACTCGGATTTCGCCGAACAATCAGATGCAGCGAACAGCCACTTCGCGCTGCCGTTTCGAGAGCGCCAAGTTGATCAGACGCTGGAATGGCTGCCAGAGCCCGTTGCCAGTGGCGTTCGGTGATCTTGGTCGTTAGAGCGGAAAGCGGCTATGTTTGCGCACCATCAAAAATCTAAAAAGAGGCGTGGACAACTTGAAACAGTGTTCAGCATCGGGATTCTGTTTCATGCTAGCGCTGATTCTATTTTTCGCGGAATGATTCTGTGACGCATTGCGACAATTGCATTAACGTGCGGAGTGCCATATCTACTGTTCAAAATTCCTGGTTGACCGCATAACCATCGAACCTGGCAAGATGGCCGCACCCGAATCCACCCTAACTGGCCTACCGTGACACCCCTACATATTGTGGCCACCTGATTAGTCCGAAACAGAGGTTCAATATATCGCATTCTGTTTTCGAGGAGCTTTTAGGTGGGTGAGCACCACTGGCAATTCAGCACTGTGGTTTTGTATCCAGTCTCAACCAATGGACAGCAGGTGATATTAACTAATATTCGTATTTAGCGCTTAATTTGGTTAGTCTTATCCTATTTGACAATAATGACAAATTTCAGTAGCGATTATGAAACATATCAGCATGTTCCTTCCTCCTTAATCATTTTGTAGCAGATTAGCATTAGAGGGCATAAATATGGAATGCCCAGAATGTCACCTTGAAATTCCAGACGATTCTAATTTTTGCAATCGCTGTGGTTGCCAGTTAGCTGAAGCCATAGATAGGGCGGAGACCATTACCCCAGTTGAAAGCGAGCGCAAACACGTTACCATTCTGTTTTCAGATCTTTCGGGATATACCGCTATGAATGAGAGGCTCGATCCGGAAGAGGTGAAAGAAATAATGAACCTCATTTTCAGTTCTATAACGGAAATCATCCAAAGATACGATGGATTTATTGAACGGTTTATTGGTGATGCGATCATGGCTGTTTTCGGTATCCCCAAGGCTCATGAAGACGACCCTATCCGTGCCATTCGAGCGGCCGTGGAGATTCACTCGGCAGTAGAGAGTCTCAGCCCTCAGTTTGAATACAAGGTCGGCAGTCCTCTCAGCATGCACAGCGGCATCAACACCGGTCTTGTTGTTACTGGTGAGGTTGACATTGAGAAGGGTATACATGGTTTGACCGGGGATGCCATAAACCTGGCTTCGAGATTGGAAGGAATCGCCAATGCAGGTGAAATCGTTGTCGGATCGAATACCTATAAACAGACCCTAAACCATTTTGATTTTGAGTATCTGGAGCCCACTCGAGTCAAGGGCAAGGCCGCGGCAGTAGATGTTTATAAGGTTCTGGCAGTCAAACATAAGCCCGACAAAATACATCGCATACAAGGGGTTAGAGCTGAACTCATCGGCAGGCACGAGCAGATGGGCATTTTGTTCGAAACGGTGAAGCGGCTATGCGAAGGACAAGGCTCGGTGGTGGCCATTGTCGGAGATGCGGGCACTGGCAAGAGTAGGCTGATTCACGAGTTCAAATCTCGGATAAATTTAAAAGACATTCAGTGGTACGAGGGGCACGCTTTCGGATACGCTCAAAACACCCCATACTACCCATTAATGGACTTGTTCACTCGTGCGTTTCACATCAAGGAAGGAGACACTCCGGAACAGGTCCAGATGAAGATCGAGGATAGCCTGAATGATCTTTTGGGTTCGGACAACAGTGCTGCGCCATACATCGGCGGATTGTTTTCACAGAAACACCAAGAAGCGGCGGGCGTAAGCCCAGAAGTCTGGAAGATCCGGCTCTCTGCAGCAGTCCAAGAAATCCTTGAGGCTGTTCAAAAAAGTGGACCAACTGTGGTGTGTTTCGAGGATTTGCACTGGGCCGATCCCTCGTCCATAGAAATTTTACACAACCTCATGAATGCTTTCGCGGCATCGGCGTTATTTGTGTGTGTATACCGTCCGATTATTGATCTATTGGAAGGCATGCATCCGCAAGAAACAGCGCCAACTATTCACAGGATAAGCCTTCACGACTTACCAGGTGATGACGCCCAGGCCATGCTCCAATCTTTGTTGCGAACTGAGGCGGTCCCGATGGAACTTATCAACTTTGTCCGCAACAAAACTGAGGGAAATCCATTTTATCTGGAAGAAGTTGTCAATTCTTTGATTGAGTCGGAAATCCTAACTTTAGATAAAGGTACCTGGGAGTTAACCAGGCCCATCAGCCAAGCGGACATTCCGCCCTCTATTCAGGGCATATTGACAGCACGAATTGACCGTCTTGATGAAAACGCAAAACTTGTTCTCCAGAAGGCTTCAGTGATCGGGAGGATTTTTCTATATGAAGTACTTCGACGCATAACCGATCCCAGTGTACAAATCGAGCAATACTTGTCTGGCCTTGAAAGGTTCGACTTGATTCGTATCCTGACCGAAGAACCGGACCTGGAGTACATTTTCAAGCATGCTCTGATACAGGATGTGGTCTACAATGGACTTCTAATTAAAGATCGCCAAATAATTCATGAACGCATCGGGCTAGTAATTGAGCAAATATTTGAAACGAGGATAACCGAGTTTTACGAGACACTAGCCTTCCACTTTAAGCAGGGCCAATCTATTCATAGGGCAGTAGATTATTTAGTGAAGGCTGGCAAAAAAAGTTTCAGCAAATATGCATTAGATGAATCCAATCAGAACTTTTCAGATGCATTTAATCTCATAAAGGGAATAATTGATAAATCGAATAAAGAAAATGAAGTGCTCATCGATATCCTTAATAACTGGTCATATACACTCTATTTTCGAGGTGACTTTAATAAGCTCAATTCATTGTACTCCGATCATATTGAATTAGCCGAGTCGATCGACAATAAGGAAGCTCAAGGGATGTCCTACTCGTGGGCTGGCTTTGGTCTGAGGATAAAAGATAATCATAAACAATCTTATCATTTTCTCCGAAAAGGTCTAAAAATTGGGGAAGAGAATGGAAACGAGAAAGTCATAGGCATAGCGAGCGCATGGCTTTCCTGGACATGTGGAGAACTTGGTCTGTTGGACGAAGCCATTTCTTATGGAGAAAGAGCTCAATCAATTGCTGAGTCTTGTGAGCACGATCATTATTTGCATTTTAAATCTGCAGGAGGGATAGCACAGGCTTTCATTTTCAAGGGTGAACTACAGAAGTCTTTTTCTTTAGCAAAAACTCTTTCAGAGTATGGTCAAAAACATTCCAACATTAGAAGCATTGTCTTAGGTAATGTCTTTATGGGCTGGAGCCGCTTTATGGCAGGTAATTTTTTTTCTGCTATGAATTATTGTCAAAATGCTATTGAACAGTCTGTAGATCCATATTATTCAATGGCTTCTAAGTTATTGTTTTGCTTTTGCAATGTGCAAATTGGTAAAATTAAAGAGATCGAAGATACTGCTCAGGAGGTCGCAACTCTTTGCAATAAATTTGGCTGTGATCTTTGGGGAACGCCAGCACAGATCGTATTAGGTATTATCTCCATGACCAAAGGTAATATGGATAAAGGGTTAAGAAATATTATACAAGCCCAAAGGAAACTCATTAATAATGATAGAAAATTTGTCTATGCCTATTCTGAGCAAATTATAGGAACTATTTATTCACAGATTTCCATGGGCGAAGGCGAATTGAGTATATCGGCTATGATTAAAAATATTGGATTCCTAATAAAGAATATCCCATTCGCCAAAAGAAAAGCCGAATTTCACCTTCAGAGAGCGATTGAAATTTCAAAATCCATAGACGCTAAAATCATTATGGCACAGGCTTATCTTGAGTTGGCTATTTTGCATAAGTCAAAAAATAGAGTCACAACAGCACGAGAATATGTTACCAAAGCAATTCAACTTTTCGAGATTGGTAATGCCGATGCTTATCTCAACCAAGCAAAGGAGACTTTAGAATCATTGTCATAGCTATGGTTGCCTCTTTTAAATTATCAGGTATTAGGTGCATGTAAATATGACGGATCAGTTCTAAACCTTAACTGCAGTTCAAATTCGAAGAGGACAGGGACTATCCTGATTCTTTGTTCGGATCGTCTTGGTGTGGACAACATTATCGTATACACAGCGAGGGGCGAAATCGGTCAACCACAACATATGGGGGTGGGGACATAAACGGTCAAATTTCACAAACCGGCTATTTCCGCACTTATGATCATTGTCGGTAACGCGCGGACAATCTAAGATAATCCTCGAAATCGGTACTTGGTTTTATGCCGGTCCCAATTCGCATTTTGGGGCATGATCCTATAACGCGTTTCGGCATTTGCGTCAACGTGCGGATTATCATATTTATTGTGTAAAATCTCAGATTGATCGCATAACCGTTGAAGCTGGCAAGTTGTCCACGGTTCTGATAGGCGTTAAAAAACCGTAAATTATCCGAAAATCTCGGTTCAGATATTATAGGCATACATGTTTGTCCAATAATCGGGAATTAATTCCCGCTATTGTGAGTAACTTATAGCAATGCCTAAACGCTTAACTACAGCAGATTTCATCGAGAGAGCGAAAGCGGTACATGGGGATCGCTACGATTATTCGCTTGCCGTTTATCAGGGAATTCATAAGTATGTTACCATCGTCTGCACTGAGCATGGTCAGTTCCAGCAATCGCCAGCTAATCATTATCAAGGAAAGGGGTGTGCGGACTGCGGGGGAGGTAAGCCACACACCACCGAATCGTTTATTGAGGCAGCAAAGGCGGTTCATGGTGAACGATACGATTACTCGCAAGTGGACTATGAGGGCACATACACACAGGTGACAATCATTTGTTCCAAGCACGGTCCGTTTGTTCAGTCACCCACCAACCATCTTGCGGGGAAAGGCTGCCTGAAATGCGGGATACTCGCTGGTGTCGAGGCCCGGCTAATAACTACAGAACAGTTCATCGCCAAAGCCAGTGCTATACACGACGATCGGTACGACTATTCAAAAGTATTGTACGTAACCGCCAAAAGCAAAGTCACGATAATTTGTCCTGAGCACGGTGGGTTTGAGCAGGAACCCACCAGCCATTTAGCGGGGAGAGGCTGCCCGAAATGCGGGATACTCGCTCGTGCCGAGGTCCGGCGAAAAACTACAGAACAGTTCATCGCCAGAGCCAATGCTATACACGGCGATCGCTACGATTACTCGCAAGTGGACTATGAGGGCGCACACACACAGGTGACAATCATTTGTTCCAACCACGGTCCGTTTGTACAGTCACCCTCCAGCCATTTAGCGGGGCAAGGCTGCCCGAAATGCGGGTTGCTCGCTCGTGCCGAGGCCCGGCGAAAAACTACAGAACAGTTCATCGCCAAAGCCAGTGCTATACACGACGATCGGTACGACTATTCAAAAGTCGAGTACGTAGCCGCTATAAGAAATGTCACAATAATCTGCCCCGTGCACGGTGAGTTTGAGCAGCGGCCGGCGAATCACTACATCGGACATGGTTGCCCTGAGTGCGGTGGCAATAAACCGCTGACGTTGGATAGATTTATTGAGCGCGCCAACGAAATTCACAAGAGTCGTTATGACTACTCCCGCGTAGAGTTTAAAAACGTTGAGAGTAAGGTTGAAATTATATGCCCGGATCACGGCCCGTTTCTTCAGCGACTAATGTCACACTTAAGGGGTTTTGGTTGCGATAGATGCGGCTGGGTCGAAACGGCTAATAAATTAGGCCATACCCGTGAACGTTTTATAGAGGACGCTCGACGAGCACATGGGGATCGATATGACTATTCTCAGGTAGAGTACGTCAATGCGCTCAGCAAAGTAACTATCATCTGCCCCGATCATGGTCCATTTAGGCAAAATCCGGCCAATCACATACGGGATGTAGGATGCCCAAAGTGCGGCAGTGAAAGGGCGGCGGCACAAAAGACCAAAACGACTGAATACTTCGTGCAGAGAGCAAGGGAGGTGCACGGCGATCGGTATGACTATTCAAGGGTCGAGTACAAGTCGTCTCACAAAAAAGTTGAAATAGTTTGCCCAGAGCACGGACCGTTTTGGCAATCCCCGGCTAACCATACAAAGGGGGATACGGCGTCTGGCTGTCCCGGCTGTGCGCTTTCGGGGTTTGATCAGACAAAGCCCGGCCTGCTGTATTACATTGCTGTGACAACGGATGATGGTGATACCCGATACAAGATAGGCATTACGAACCTCTCGTTAAAAAGGCGTTTTTCCACTTTAGACCGCGCACGCATACGCATTGTAAAAACATGGCAATTTGAAGAGGGTCATGAAGCAGCGAAGCGTGAAGCAGCAATTCTTAGCCAATTTACCAGGGACCGGTACTATGGGCCTGATTTATTGGAAGGCGCTAGAAATACCGAAATGTTCACCCACGATGTATTGGGGCTAGACAATGGAGATCATGAACATGGTCAATCAGTCGTTGACGCGGAAGCCAATTTGATTGGCCGACAGATCCAGCTCGACCTTGGCTTCGACTAGACGTGACCTTGACCGTAATACCCAAACCGCGGAAAACGGCTATGATTCCGCACTTATGATCATTGTCGGTAACGCGCGGACAATCTAAGATAATCCTCGAAATCGGTACTTGGTTTCATGCCGGTCCCAATTCGCATTTTGGGGCATGATCCTATAACGCGTTTCGGCATTTGCGTCAACGTGCGGATTATCATATTTATTGTGTAAAATCTCAGATTGATCGCATAACCGTTGAAGCTGGCAAGAACTGTTCACTAGTGTATGATCGGCTCGTCGTGCTGAATTAGCAGTAGCCGCTGAATAACGTATTTTCCCCATAAACACTAAAGCGACCTAATTATAGGTTAGCAGGCAAATCAAATGATCAAGGTATCAAAAGGGCAAGATAAATTTAATCTTGTGACCGATTTGGAAAAGCTTTTGAAAGCAGGGCCTGGCCATTTAAAACTTATGGGAACTGGGCATGGAGGTTTCTCATGGGAACATCATTTGTCAGCATTAATGATTGTTGCATGTTTAGCAGATTTAGAAGCAGCTCTTGGAAAGTACTCGTGGCACACCTATGGTGTACATATAGATGAATTTGAAGCATTACGGCACATAAGAAATGCATATGTTCACGCTGGCTCAGATTTGGCAAAACTAAGAGACGCAAACGGAATTAAGGTGGTTAGAAGTTTTCATACTCAATTAACAAACGGAAAAGTTCTCGGGGTAAAGGGCCAAACCATTAATCCGTACTTTGCTCTCAATGGAACTGTTGTTGAACTAAAAGGTGCTATACGAAGGGCTAGGAGTTTGTATCTTCAAGTGATGAAGGCTGCAAAGGTTGTTAAACTATGACTTTGCCTGCTAACAAACGCAAGCAGTCGGACCGCTTCAAGATAGCTCCACTCGCCTTCAGCGGCCGCTGATGCATATCGTTAGGCAGTGAGCTGATGGGGTAATCAATTATGAAAAGACTGAGCCGCCCAGATGCCAAGCGAAAAATATCAATAGCTTTCATATTTGTGTTTGCTTATGCGCTCAGCATTGCGCAACTGGGGCAGGATCTAAAATCTCTAACTTCATGGGGGACATTTTTAGCTTTAACGCTTATGGCTGTATCTGCTTGGCCGCTAATCAAAGATTTTGTCTGGCCATCTGGATTAGATCACGTAGCTGCTACAGAACTCTCTCTAGCATGCCATAGTTGGAAAAATGCATACTTTCGAATCTATCCTGGTTTAACAGGCCGTTTAAAATATGTTGAAGGTGAAAACATTTGGGACAAAATACTATCAGCATCAAATCATAAATGTACTAAAGAGAATATTGCGCTATTTTACCCTCTTTTTGTTGATGCGGCTATGAAAACCCAAAATAGAATTGACTCAGTAATACTCCGATATAGTGATGTTTTGCCTGAGGGGTTGCGCGTTCTTGCTCGGCAAACAATGGAAAAGCTTAGTTTGGCACCTGTTGGTTACGCATTTATAATGCAAGAAGCTTCAGATTTGGCTTTTTACAACCAGTTCAGGCAAGTGATAAATGCTCTGTCAGAATTGGAAAGGCCGGCCCAAGAGTTACAGAATAGAACGAAACGAAAATGAATTAAAACCGAATGAAATGCCTACAAAGCTAAGCCAGTCGAGCAAAAAGGCGCGTGGCCGAATAGCGGCGTTATGTGCAAATTAAGATAGAGGGATTTCGATGTTGCACTTACTGAAACTCAGTTTGTATGCTATCCTATCTGTTATATCTTTTGTGCTATGGAAAAAGGAGAATAGTCATTCGAAAAGAATAATTTGCTTAGCTTTTATATTCTTTTTAGGTCAACTTATTTTAAACTTATTGGCTTTCCCCGAGCCTAAAATCATATTAGATCGTATAGACACAATCAAAATGGATAATCCACAAGGTCTTTTAATTCGCCCAAAAATTAAAAATACTGGTAATATAAAAGCCGAAAATGTTAGAATAAGTTTAATGTATAGGCTTGGCGATAAAACTTTATTTAAAACGACAGATGAAAAACAGGTTGATATTCATATGGGCCAAATATTTGTTTTGGGGAGATTCGAAGCAGGGACAAATACTTTATCAATAAATGAGAATTCTGCGGATCCTTTAGAGATAGAAATTAAAGTCAAATATACTGGACCCAAATTTTATTTTTGGCAAAAAAAGAGCAGTATTTTTAAAGCAGTTTTTGAAGAACTCTCAGGTTCTCCTTTTGGATCAAGACGAATGCGGGTTATTAGTAATGAATAAATTAGTATCACATAACATTTGTTTGCACCTTGACGCGGCTTTGCCACTCAACTTCGCGTTAGCGCGTATAGCGGCTATATAAGCGCTTTTCGAAGAATTCCATAGAAGGAACAGAACTATTCGGACAATCCGTACCCCATTTACGCCCAGTGATAATATGTTTCCAGCGAAACCCGTATAGACAGGATTTCGGCCGAAGTGACATACGGATAAGGCATCCGTTATTAGCAACATTCGCCTCTGCTATTAGAAATAATAATTCCTAAATTGAGCAACCGAGTCCCCAGTTGGATTAGCTTTTAAATCCTTCGATTTCAGTAAACCGTTATAATTACTAAATATCTGAAAATAATCTGTTTTTGTACGATTTTTGCATGTACTAAAAGGATTCCATTAAAATTCGATGACAAAGCCAAACCTGCCGTAAGACAGGGACGGAAAGCTACGGATTGTATCGGTTCATGCGCATCGCGCGGATCTGCATGACGGCCGTTCCGTTATCGTCCACGGCACGGGCATCCCACGTATAGCCACGATCATCCTGGGAACGAAGCCTTGCTTCCAGTTCAAAACGTTCTCCTTTTCGGGCGGTGCGGGTAAAACGCATTTCATCCAGGCCTGCGGGAATCAGACGCCAGGTGTTATCGTTGTCCCGCAGGGCCGGATAAAAGGCGAAAAGATGCATGAGCGCTTCCATGAGATAGGGCGGATAGTGGTAACGAACATTATTTAAATCCTTAATGTCCGCTTGATCCCCATATATCATTTCGCCTTTAATGGCGCCGCGCCGGGTGCCATAAATTTTTCCAAGGACCCGGTATCGACCGGTCAAACCGGTGCGCTGTTCGTAACTTTGCTGGATTTCCTGTAAGTCCATGGCCCCGGTGTCCAGATCATCTGAATTCAGGTCAGACTCCGGCCAGGGAGGCAGGGGCGCGGTTTGCGATCCAAGGATGACCCGCCCGCGGCAGTTCGTCGACCATCTGTCCAGTCGACGTCCCGTTGGGGATATATCGACACTGTCGAGCCGGACATCACAAAGAATCCTGCAGCCCGGATCATGGTTCCTTTTGCAGGTAATCCGCGCTTCCCTTTCCATATCCGGGGGACATTCCAATATGTCTTCGAACTTCAATCGCCGCACACCCTGTACGCACAGGTGCGGATAGAGTAATTGGGCTGCTTCCAGAATTGTCTCCACCGCCATGATCCTGGAGACCAGGGGGTGTCTGAGGATTTTGAAAGGTTTGTGATCCGCCAGCCAGAGGTCGCGGTCCCGGGAAAAGTGACGACCGGCGGAAAGTTCGCCGCTTTGAAGATCCAGTTCCGTTACGTTTTCGATCAGGGGAAAATCATTGGATCGGAAATGAACGCCGCCCGAGCAGTGGCGCGAGTCCTGGCCGCTGGAATCCGTTGGTGCGACCAGAGTGCCTTTGACTTCCGGAAACGTGCGGGTCCAGGCCAACCAGGCATCGCGGGCGGATCCCAGGAAAAGCTCACGGCAAAAGAGCTGCGCAAACGCATCGGCATGCACAAATGCATTCTCCAGACCCTTGCGCTTCATCAGCTCCTTGATCTCCGGATCTTCGGCCATGCCGGTCCCTTCAATGGGCGGCAGCATAAACGCCTTGGCGAACAGGCCCCCATGGGAGGCCGCCAGTGATTTCAGCAGGGCCGAAAGTGACCGGTTGGCGGCGCAGTAGTTTACCTGACCCACATTGCCCTGGATCGCCACCAGTGATGATAGCGCCGCCATGAAGCGCAGACCGTGGTCTTTGGAGGCGCGGTAGAGATTCCAGGCGCCCAGGAGCTTAACATCCACGACCTTTTTAAAATTTTCGGGAGTCATGAACCCGATAAAGGCATCTTCGATAAGACCGGCGCCATGGATGATACCGTCAATGCGGCCGTACTGTTCGACCACCTTTTCAAGCGTTCGGGAGACGTCCCGGAAGTTGCCCACATCACAGCGATGATAGGTGGCCTCGATTCCCAGGGCGGAAAGGCGGGCGACATTGCGCGCGCTATCCAGGCCGGCCGGGTCCCTCGAGGCATTTTCAGCGCCATTGTCTTCGACTGCGGCGGGCTCCAGTCCGGTTCTGCCCAGCAGAACAAGCCGCGGTTTAAACGCTGCCAAGGCCCGGGCCAGTCTGTACGAGACCCCCTTTGCCCCGCCTGAAATCACGACCACATCGCCGGCCTTCAGCTGAAGTTCACGCCCCCCCGGCAGGGGCAGCGGTTCATGGGTAGCTTTGATGGAAAACGTCGCCCGGTCGCGACAGATTAATTGAACAAGGGGATTTCCGGTGTCCAGGGCGCGATCCAGGGCATAATGGAAATTGGTCCGGGTATCCATATCCACGCGGCGAAACAGGACCGAAGCATACTCCTGGTCTGCTGCCAGAAACATACCCAGAATACCCTCGGCAGTATGCGCTTCGGGTGTATGGGCTTGAATTCCCCGGAGCAGACACAGGCAAAAGGCTTTGTTTTTCGAATTTAGCAGCTTCTGCAGGCAGACAAAAAAGCCGGTTAGAAAGGCCGGAATTTCTTCCGTTCCGGACAGGACCGATTCAGTTCCGGCCTCCAGTACCAAGATAAGACCCGCAAGGGATTCGGCGTTGACAAGTTCTTCGGCGGCCCGCCGGGCGCCTTCAGGTGTGCGCAGGTCAAACCGGCCGCCGTTGCTGTTGCCGGCACAATCCAATGTAATGGGGCGGGCTTTAAATTTGTTTTCAAGCCCGCCGTATAGATCTGCAACCAGTGACGATCCGGGATTCATCGTGAGGACGGCCACCTGCTGACCCGGATCGAGCCTGAGCGGTTCAAGCGGGGCAGGGGGAAGTTCCGTTTCTTCAAAAACTAGTCTTCGGATGTCTCCATCGGATCGGTCCGCGGTTGTACTGCGTTGCGGATCATCGGTTGTGACCGGGGAGGCGGCCGACGGCATTTTTTCAGCCGATTCCCGGGCCGGGGGCATGCTGCCGGGCCGGCCTGCCAGCTTTGCGATGGTCTCGGCGATCTCCTTAACGGTGCGCAAACCGATAAAATCCTCGACGCTCACCGTTATTTCGAACTGGCGCTCGACATCACCCATGATCACGGGCAGACGACTCGAACGGATGGCAAGATCCTGCCGGATATCCATGTCCGGCTCGATCTCATCCCTTTCATATCCGGTCGCATCCATGATGATCTGAATGACCTGTTCCAGAGTGTCGCCGGCCGCATTTCTGCCGCCGGAAGGCACCGGTTCGGGCGATGGCGGTGCGCTATCCGGCGTTCTGCCGGCGGGTGGGACCGGCGCCGGTTTCGGCCGGGGTGAACGCATCGGCTGGGGTGCCGGTGGACCCTCGAGAATCTGATCGAGATGTTCCCCGGTAAAGCCGGGATCCAGTTCGCGGCGCACCGTCTCGACAATCTTGGGTTTGATAATTTTTCCGAAGGATTCCAGGATAAAAGCGTTGATCTCGCGCTGAACAATGGCCGCAACCCTGTCATCGGCCGGGGCCCGGGAGGTGCCCCTGGGTGCTGCGTTAGGCGCGCTTTCCGGTGCCGCCATTTCCAATGGTGCGACCCGATCGGGCGCCAGGTGTCCCAGGGCGTACAGATGCGCCAAACCTGCCCGATAGGTGTGCGATTCGGCCCCGGGCATGCAGGTTCGGATACACAGGGCCTGCGCCAGGGTTTCGCTCACCAGGTTGCACAGGGTGTCTTTGGGGCCGATTTCAACAAAATGCCGGATGCCGAAGTGATCCCGGAGCGTCCTGATGTTCTGCATCCAGTGCACCGGTGACTCGAGGTGAGCCGTGAGGATCTCGCGTATCCGGTCCGGATCCTCCGGATAGGGTTCCATGGTGGTGTTCGATATCACCGGGATTTCGGGACTGTGAAAGCGGATGCCCGAGACAAAGGCGGCCATCTCCCCGCGAATCACTTTCATGACCGGCGAATGAAAGGCCATGCCCACGTTAAGCCGGGTGGCCCGGTAGTCGTCTTGCTTGATAGCGTTCATGAGGTCCAGGACGGCCCCGGTGCGTCCGCCAAGGACCACCTGATGCGGCCCATTGTAGTTCGTGAAATAGACATTGTCGCAGCCGGCCACCTTATCCTGCAGGTATGCCATCGGGGCGTCGACGGCGATCATGGTTCCCGGATCGCCTTCCAGTCCCCCGGCCCGGTCCATGCATTGGGCCCGCTTGTTTACGATCCGAAAGCCATCGTCGTATGAAAACACACCCGCAATACTGAGCGCCACCAACTCTCCCAGGCTGTGCCCGGCCATGGCTGTCGGTGTGACGCCCATGGAAATCAGGTACTGCACCATGGCGAATTCCATGGTGTACAGGGCCGGCTGCTGCCAGCGCGTTTTCTGCAGGTCTTCCTCTGTGGAGTTGAACAGAAGGTCCAGAAGATCGAAATCAGCCACGGCGGCGATCCTGTCCATCCAGTTGCGGATGTCCGGGAATGTCCGGTAGAGTTCCCGGCCCATGCCGATGTACTGGGAACCCTGGCCGGCAAATACAAACGCCATGGGGTCGGTCTGCAGGTCGGCCGGTGCGGCAAATACCCCCCGGCGCGCCATGATCCGAAGGGTTTTTTCCGAAAGCACCGTCCCGGTGTCAAACGGTTCGAAGGCCTCGAGTTTGGCCCGGGATTCGCTTTCGTTCGAGGCCACGATACCCAGACGATATGATTGATCGGCCAAAGGGGCTGTAAAAAAGGACACGCCCGGAACAGGCGCCTGCCCTTCGGTGCCTGTGACGTGATCACTTTCAATTTCTTCCGCCATGATCGCTTTGGTCATGACAGGGCTGCCGTTGTCGCGACATTGTTCCAGCTGAACAACATAATTGGCCCCCCCGAACCCGAACGCGTTCACTTGCAGCCGCCGGGGCCTGTCCAGCGGTTGCGGCCAGTCGATCGGCTGTCCGGGAACATGAAAGCCGGCCGCTTCAAGATCGATCCGGGGATCCTGGTTTCGGTAGTTCGGCGTGGGTGGAAATACTCCCGCCTGCATGGCGGCCACACCCCGGATAAGGCTGTTGAGGCCCGAAGCGCCGAGCGTGTGACCGATCTGGGCTTTAAAGGATGAAAGCATCGTTCCGCTGAAGGAGCCAAAAAGGGTTTTCAGGGCCTTGACCTCTTCGATGTCGCCCTGAATCGTGCTGGTGGCGTGGCATTCCACCAGATCGACCTGATCGGGACCATAGTGCGTATCACGAAAGGATGCCCGTAGCGCGATTCGCTGGGTTTCGGCCAGTGACTCCACCATCCCCTGATCGTTGTTGCTTGCACCCATTCCGGTAATATAGGCATGGATCGGAGCGCTCCGTTTTTTGGCGATCGATTCCCGCTCGACAACGATCATCCCACCGCCTTCGCCCAGGACCATCCCATCCCGGGTGGCATCAAAGGGGCGGCTGCTTTCATGGGCGGGGAGGTCTCCGCCCGAGAGCATGGCCAGCGCCTTGAGCGCTGAAAACTCCAGGTAATGGGATGGTTTTAAAGGCTCTTCTCCGCCGCCCACAACGGCCGCATCGATAATCCCGTTCCGAATCATCTGAATTGCACTGTAAAGCGCCACCAGGCCGGTGGCGCAGGCCGCCGAGACCGAAAAGCTCGGTCCCTGAAATCCATACTTGTTGCAGACAAATCCGCCGGCCGCGCAGTTGAGACGCCCCAGCAGGGTCGTATCATCCACCGTGAGTCGACCTGCTTTGATCCTTTCCCCGACCATGGTTTCCAGTTCCGGTGTCATGGGCATGAAATCTTTCATGGTCCGAATCACATCATGGGAATAGACATCGAAAACAAGGTCAGTGATGGTACCGGCCGCTTCACCCGAATTTTGTGATATCAGTACACCGATGCGTTCCCGGGGAATACCCGAATCCAGGAGCCCTGATTGTCTGATGGCATTTTCCGCCAGCCAGAGCGTCAGTTTGGTGGAGTCAGCCATGGAACGAAAATCCTGAGGGGCAATACCCAGTTCCTTGCGGGAGATATCGATGTTCTGGAAGGCACCCACGTTGCAGTATGTCCTTCCCCTGGCGCGGGGATCGGTATCATAGTATACATCATGGTCCCAGCGCGAACGGGGCACTTCCACGATACCGCTGCGCATGGACAGCGAGGCATTCCAGATCTCCTGGGGACTGTTGCCAAGCGAATTCACCAGGGCCATGCCGGTGATGGCCACCCGTTCTCCGTTCCGGTGCGATTCTGATTGGACCGGCATGACCGGAGCCGGCCGCTCATCTTTTTCGGGAAGTGTCAGTTCCAATGGTCCTTCAGCCAGTTCGCGGTGAAACGCTGCCAGACTGCGGACACTCTTGACTGTTCCGGATACTGCGCCGCCCATGAACTGGCCCTCGTTGAGGCAGGCATCATCGTCAATTTTAGGACCGCGTAACTCCCTGGTACCTCTGGCGGCGATGAGCAGACTGTTGGCGCTCAACGCTTCCAGACGGCTGCGAAACGCACTTTCATCGAGGCTGCCAAAAGTCCATTCTTTCTCTAAATTGCAGATCGCATCCATTCTGGGCGTTTTGATGGATCGTACCCTCAGACCGATACTTTCGCCGGAAACGGTTGTCATCCCGGGACGCGAATCGACAACCACACGCTGATACAGAGGATTCAAAGCACCGGTGGTAACAATTTCCGTTGTGGCCAGATAGGCGGTGCCCATCTGGATCGCATCGGCACCCAGCATGAACGCTCGGAAAGCCGTCTCGCGATCGTAAATGCCTCCGGCGAGCACCAGAAACCGATCATGGAAAAGCTCCGGTTCTCTGCGTCTGAGCTCCAGTGCGATTTGCGCCAGGGTCAGGGTCGAATGTTCCCCCACATGGCCTCCGGCTTCGTTGCCCTCCAGAACGACAAATCGGATGCCGGCCGAAAAGGCCATGCGCAGCAGATACACGCTCGAGGCGATATAGATCGTCTGTATTCCCTTTTCCTGAAGTCGGGTTGCATAGGACGGCTCCCCGGCTGCAATGACCGCAAGGGGCGGATTGAGTTGCTCGATCCATTCCAGTTGCTCATCGAGATGCGGATTTTCGGGCAGCGCGATAAAGTTTACGGCATAAGGGCGATCACCCATGATTGTTTCGAGGCCGTCCAGATCCTTTTCCAGGTCTTTCCGGCTTTTCAGTCCCAGGGACAACGCCGGAAGTGCGCCGGCCTGCGCTACGGCCAAAGCAAATTCGGGTCTGTCGCTGATCCAGGTCATGGCCCCCTGCAAAAACGGGTAGTGAATACCCAGCAAACCGGCCGCAGCACTCTTCTCGATCCCATCCAGCCTGCCCGGTGCTTCCCAGCAGATATCGATCACTTCGTTGCGGAAGGCCTCTATGGCCCGGCGGGTATTGCGACCGTATTGTTTTGCAAAAGCTTCTGCAAAAGCCGCCTCCGTCCCCAGAAACACAAGGTCCTGCCGGCCCAGCTCGCTCTCATGCGCCGGTATGACATTCTCCTTTATGTGACGGCAAAAAGCGCTGCGATCCAGTTCCTCAGCTTCGCATTTGAAAAGAGAATCGGCGTATTGCTTTAACTTTCCGGCCGCCAGTGAGTTACCCTTGTCAAAGATTCGGCAGGAAACGCCCAGACTGTGACCCACCACTGTGGTGTGTTCGGGGCGCAATCTGGAAATACGATTGTTCAAATCCCGGTCTACGGCGGCCAGGTCTGTCTGCCAGTGAAGGCTTTCGAACACGATGCTGTTCGCGCCGCTGCACAGAAAGGCCGCTGCCGCCTCGGGTGTGGCCACACCTCCCCAGATGATCAGTCCGGGTTGCAGGGCATGCCGGCGCATCAGATCCCGCAGGCTTGAGTAGAGAATTCCGGTTGCTTCACCGCTGACAAATCCTGCCGCTTCAGCGCCCTTGATGGCGATGCAGGGTGGTGTCCATTCGGCCAGCAGAGCGGTGTTGAGAAACTCCAGGTCCCCGCTGACCGGAATACACGCGAACCGTTCGGACATTTCACGCAGTCTGTCGAGAAATGCCGCGGGTTCCCATGGCGCAAGGGCAGGAATGTATTCCACCCAGATGGTCTCAACACGGGTCTCACGGATGCATCCATCCAGTGCCGGGTCCATAAAAAATTCGGCCGAAACCTTGATATTGGTCACCTCTGAAGTCCGGAGGGCTTCCAGGGTAATTTCGGTATGGTTGCTGCTGATGTCGAAAATTGCTCCGGTCCCAGTCCGTTCAGCCATTTCGACGACGGCCCCGGAGATCTCACTGGGGCGCCACAGGAAAGAGATAAGTGGGTTCGGGTATTTTATTGTCATAATAAACTTTGACCGTTGAGCTTTAGATAAGAAATTGCTTTTTCAAATCGGAAGAAACGAAAATACTGAATTGTGTGCCGGCATTTTATGATCGCCAGGGGATATTATGTCAAGCAGTCTAATTTCGTTGAATATTCCAAAATTAAACGAATTCTAGAAATGGAAAGCCTCTCTACCCAATTGCGGCATTTTTAAAAATAGGCTTCTGAAGGGTATTGCGGATCTTAATCGGTTCCGGAGTCGAAAGCAGGTCATCCGGCTGGCCGCCAAGATGTTGGTGATCGCCTGGACGATGATGGAAAACCAAAGGCCGTTCGATCCATCATTGATCCGGGTATAACGGCCTGAGCGATATGTTCGGCGAGAGAGCCCGTTCAAGAACGTAGGAGTGAGACAACTCCGGGCGGGACAATACCAGGGCCTCTCTTTTACCCGCCTCTGGAGGGTCGAACTCCAAGCCTGGATAAGGAATGATGGACGCTTCGCTGTGTCGATGATGTCGGATAACTGTAACGCTCAGGCTGTGAGTTCATCGAAGTAAGAGAAACTCGCCGAAAGAAGTAAAACAGAAGGAGCAGTGCGCCCTTAAAAATAAAAACGGCTCCCAAAGGAGCCGCTGTAGATTCGTTTATATACAGTTATGATTTCTTTTTTCTGGCGATTACGATTACACCGATAAGGCCGGAACCGAAGAGCCAAACTGCTGAGGGGATAGGCACGGGCGCGTCTCCGAACATGGCCATCGGGACATAACTCGTGATCCAGTCCTGGTAATATGACGTAGACGTTCCCACCGTCCAGTATCCATCGTCCCAGTTCGGCTCCCCGGGTGGGTTAACCAGATCACTCTCGTCAAAAATATAGGAGTTGATACCGGCCACAACTTCCCCTGCGCCATAATCGAGCCACATGGCGCCGCCGCTGTCACCCGGTGCACCGCCTGTGGTGCTGTAGGTACATAGCAACGTCGAGAGTGAGCAGTCGATAGGAAATCCAGGATCAAAGGATGGCGGCATTGGGCCGGTGGGATCTGTAGCGGCAGCACCATAACGCCGAACTATTGGTGCAGTCCCATCAAATGTGCCATCGACCGATGTCAGGCCATAACCTGTAATCGTCGCAGTCGCCGGCAGGCCGCTACTGAGGTCGACATTCGATAAGGTGGCGAAGGAAGCGTCGACAACATCGGGGTTAATCGGATCGATCGCTGACAACTTAATCAATGCCAGATCGTCATGAAACTCGCCCGACACGTAATCTGGGTGTGTAATGACTTCCTCAAAATAAATGTAGAGGCCTTCCGCACCGAAGGTGTCGCCCATCACCATTAATGCGGGGCCGGATTCCACCACATGGGCGGCGGTCAGAACCCAGTAAGGATCAATGGCGACAACACTGCCGAATCCACCAGCGGAGGTAAGCGTGTAACCCACGGACGAGTATCTATTGTCGGTATCAACCTCTCCCAGCACCATAGCGTGTACGCTGGAAGTAAATGCCAGGCAAAGTAAGACGCAACGGATAATCGCTCTCATCGTATCACTCCTTCAATTGATCAACGACTGTCTGCAGACACCGGTCTTGTTAGCCATGTGCAAACAAGATTGGAAATAAGTGATGACTGCTACTGTCTGTCGAGGTATTTGGCGCTGAGGGTGACGCGTTGACTTTTTAGAACAGAACTTGAGATTATCTTGAAATTTTTGAGAATTTCCACTTCCATCGCGTCCTTAATATATATAATAATGATTGCCTGAAGTCAATTGAACCGGTATCGACGACTTTAGAGATTTCAAGAGATTTGAGGTATTTATCTGAACATCCGGTGTGGGTCGTCAGCGGCCGCTCAGGTACGAAATCCAGGCTGATTCACCCGACCTCTTGCTTTCGGCCGGTTGCGGAGCGTTCTCAGGATCGGACCAAGCTATCTCCCTATAATTACATGGAAAATATAAATATTTACCTTAAAATTCAGTCTCAGCACGCCAATTTTACCCCCCAAAGACATTGATCTTATGGGGTCAGGAGCTTAATGGCGGAAAGAAAAAACTCCACTACCCCTCAAAATACCTTTATAAAAAAGACCATGGGCAGTGGTTAAAAAAAGAGGGGGGCAACGATCAGCGCCTGAACGCAAAGAAAGATACCTATCAACAGAATCACGGAAGCTCCCGCAGAACTTGAGGGTTTTACCGGAGGTTGGTTGAAAGCATTGTGTTGTCTCAGTTTACGGATGTTGCTGACCGTCAGCGAAGAGGCGAAATCCCTGCAGCCCGCCACCAAGATCATTACGCCACCTTGCAGGAAAACAGCATCGGCCAGTCGCCGCCAGGGGAAAAAGTCGAAATAGGCCGCCATAATGGCGTTCACCGCAAAGATACCGGTAGAACAAATGAGTGCCTTGGCGACCAGTCCAGCCATAGCTTTGGTTTTCTGTTCCATCCCATTGTTCCGGGCAGCAAGTATACAGATAATTGTTTAATTTTACATGATTTTGTGTTACTTGCGCACCAGTACTATTAGCATGAATCGCTCACACCGCAAACCGCAAATTAACACCATAAACCGACACTGTGCAGCCGCACGGATGTGGTGCTGCAAAGGAACGGTCACATGACGGGTCACAGAGTTAAAAATGGCGTCGAAAGGGGTGCGCCTTTCGAGATCAAGGTCGATGGTGAAAACATCATCGCCCATCAGGGTGAAACCATCGGAGCCGCCCTGATCGCCTCGGGGAGGTTGGCATTCCGCAACACCACCAAGCATGGCGATCCCCGCGGCATGTACTGCGGCATCGGCGTCTGCCACGAATGCCGGATGGTCGTCAACGGCAAGCCCAACACGAGGGTTTGCCAGACACCGGCAACCCCCGATGACCGCGTTCAGACCCAAGACGCTGCCGGAAAATGGAGATCGACTATTGAAAAGAACCGACATATTGATATTGGGCGCCGGGCCGGCTGGAATGACTGCAGCGATCGAAGCGGCACGGACAGGCCTGTCGGTTACCGTCATTGATGAAAACCCCAAACCGGGCGGCCAGATCTTCCGGCAGTTCCCGGATAGCTTCCGGGTGTTTCAATCGAAAACGATCGGTCCCGACCACGCCAGGGGCCGGGCGCTGATCCGTGCCTTCCAAGCCCACCGGCATGCCATCGACTGTCTCTTCGACACGCTGGTTTGGGGTATATTTCAGGGCAGGGAAGTGGCCTGCCTGCATGGGGAAAAGTCGTTCAGCATCCAATTCAAAAAACTGATCATCACCACCGGTGCCTATGACCGGCCGGTGCCCTTCCCCGGTTGGACGCTTCCGGGTGTTTTCACTGCGGGTGGTGCCCAGCGCCTCGTTAAAAACCAGCGGGTTCTCCCGGGAAAGCGCATTCTCCTTGCCGGCACGGGTCCGCTGCAGCTCGCGCTGGCCAATCAGATCATCAAAGCGGGCGGGAAGGTGGCGGCCATCGCTGAAGCGGGCAGTGCGGAAAAATGGCCCCAACTTCTCAGGGCCATGTTCGGGCAGTGGGAATTGATAGCGGATGCCGTGCGCTACGTTTTCAACGTCCAGAAAGCGAGAATTCCGCTTTTGCGGCGGCACATCATTCTGGAAGCACGCGGTGAGGGGCGGGTTGAGGAGGTTGTTCTGGCCGAAGTGGACGGGCAGTGGCGGCCGAAACCCGGATCCGAAAAAATGTTCAGGGTAGATACGCTCTGCAGCGGCTATGGCTTCGTTCCGTCGTCGGAAATGACGCTTTTGGCCGGTTGCGAACACACCTACGATCCACGCATCGGAGGTTGGGTTCCGCTGAGAACCGGCGAAATGAGAACGAGCCTGGACGACATCTATGCTGCGGGTGATTGCACCGGGGTCGCCGGCAGCAAAGTGGCCCTGGCGGAGGGCCGTATCGCCGGAGTCTTTGCGGCCGCCGCGCTGGGGGGCATATCCGAAGCTGAAGCCCGCCGCTGCACACGCCGGTTCCGGAACGAACTTGCCGCCTTGAACCGGCTGCGCACCGTTCTCGATGACATATCCAGGCCCAGACCGGGGCTTTACGAATTGGCCAGAGACGACACGACGCTGTGCCGCTGCATGGAAATCACGCTCAAAGAGTTGAAAGCTTACATGCGGGAGTATTCCGGCGATATTAATGAAATCAAACGCATGACCAGTGTCGGGATGGGCCCCTGTCAAGGGCGCGTCTGCGGGCAAGCCATTCAGGAAATCATGGCCCGCGAGAAAAACCTGACCCCCGACGCCATCCAATTCTTCTCACCAAGACCACCCATCAAGAGCGTTCCGCTGGCTGCAATGGCAGATCACGCATGACTTCGGGCACCGGACGCTGCCGTTGCGCCGGGTGTCGCAGGCTGTCGCCCCCCGCCTCATCTGCAGGGATTGATGCAGGCCACGAAACGGCCGCTATCCTTTTCTTCCAGTTGAGGCACCACCTGGCTGCACTCCGGCAGGGCGGCGGGACAGCGGGGGTGAAAATGGCATCCGGACGGCGGGTTCATCACGCTGGGAACTTCCCCCTTTAGAACGGTCAGGACCTGATTGCCGCTGGGGTCGGGCACCGGAATGGCGGTGAGCAGTGCATAGGTGTAATGATGCAGCGGATGCTTGAAGAGGCTGTCTACTTCCGAAAGCTCAACGATTCTGCCCAGGTACATCACCGCCACCCGATTGCTGATGAAACGGACCGAACTGAGGTCGTGGGATATGTACAAATAGGTCAGGCCCAGCTTTTCCTGCAGTTCCAGCAGAAGGTTCAAGATATTTGCCCGGACTGACACATCGAGGGAAGAAACCGGCTCGTCCAGGATCAGGAACTGCGGTTCTACCGCAAGGGCCCGGGCGATGCCGACGCGCTGGCGTTGCCCGCCGGAGAACTCATGCGGATACCGCCAGGCATGGTATTCTTCCAATCCCACCAACTCCAGCAGTTCGAGGATACGGTTTTTACACTCGGACGGCGCCAGGTGTTTGTGAATGTGAAAGGGTTCATTGAGCGTTTCTTCGATGCTCCACCGCGGATTGAGGGACAGATAGGGATCCTGGAAAACGTACTGCAGTCGACGCCGGATTTCCAGTATGTCTTCCTTTTGCGAGGTGTTCCGAAACCGTTCCAGGATATCCGTGTCTTCGAAGTAAACGCGGCCGGAAGTCGCCCGGGTCAGGTCGAGCATGGTTCTGGCCGTGGTCGATTTTCCGCAGCCGCTCTCTCCCACCAGGCCCAGGGTCTCGCCCCGGTTGATGCTGAAAGAGATATCATTGACAGCTTTGATTTCAGCTACCCGGGTGGAGCGAAAAATCCCCCTGCGCATCACCGGAAAGTTTTTCACAAGATTTTCGACTCGAATGATTTCTTTTGGCATGATCATTTCCACACTTTTAATTAGGCCCGACGCTCAACGTTTCAGGCAACTGACGACATGTCCCGGTTCTTTGGTTTCTTTTAGCTCCGGCTTGATAAGGGCACAATCCCCGTCGGCCTCGACACAACGCGGATGAAACCGGCACCCGGTGGGCGGAGTGATCAGATTGGGGATCCGTCCGGGCACCACCGTCAAGCGTTTATTGTCAACCTCGGAATAACTTTGGTCAACCCTGGGAATCGTTTCCAGCAGTGCCTTGGTGTAGGGGTGCTGGGGATTGTTGAATATCTGCTCGGTTGTTGCGGTTTCGCAGATTCGGCCGCCGTACATGACGGTTATCCGGTCGGCCATGTTGGCCACGACGCCGAGGTCGTGAGTCACCAGGATCATGGACATGTTGAACCGGTCTCTGAGCTCCGAAAGCAACTGGAGGATCTGGGCCTGGATGGTGACGTCCAGGTTGGTGGTCGGCTCGTCTGCAAGCACCAGCAGGGGTTTGCAAAGCAGGGCGCGTGCAATGCATACGCGCTGCTTCATCCCCCCGCTCAGTTCATGGGGAAACTGCCGTAGTCTCCCTCCCGGATCCGTGATGCCGACCAGATTGAGCAGTTCAGCGACCCGGTCGAAGGCGTCACGGCGGTTCATCTTTTCATGCCACATCAATATCTCGCCCAACTGGTTGCCAATGGAGTAAATCGGGTTGAGGGAAAAGGCGGGGTTCTGGAAGATCATGGCGATCCGCTTGCCCCGGATTTTGATCATGTCCGATTCACTTTTCTGGATGAGATCCTCGTTGTCGAAGCGGATGCTTCCGGCGAGTATCTTTCCTGGTCTGGGAACGAGTTTGAGCAGCGCCAAAGACGATATGGTTTTGCCGCTGCCGGATTCACCCACCAGGCCCAAGGTCTCTCCGGCCGCCAGGTCGAAGTCAACGCCATCGACGGCCTGGACAATACCGGCGCCCGTAAAAAAGTGGATCTTCAGACCGGATACCTCAAGCAGGTAATCGTTCTGTGGGGTAGTTTGTGTCATGGATTCTCTCTTATTCTTTCAGTCTGGGGTTGAACGCGTCCGTCATCCCGTCGGCCAGAAGATTGAAGCCCAAAACGGTGGTGAAGATGGCCATGCCGGGAGCGATTGACGCCCATGGGGCGATTTTGAGATGTTCGTAGTTGAAGTACAGCAGCTGCCCCCAGCTGACCGCCTTGGGGTCACCGAAACCCAGAAAGCTGATCATGGCTTCCAGCAGGATCGACTGGCCGACACCCAACGCGATGATCACCACCAGCGAAGGGAGGGCATTGGGAAGAATGTGGCGGAAAATAATGTTCATGCGACCGGCTCCCAGGCACCGCGCCGCCTCGACGAATTCCATTTCCTTCAGTCGCAGAAATTCGGCCCGACCGATGCGGGCAATGGGCGGCCACCCGAAAACCCCGAGAATGAAGGTAATGGTCAGCAAGTTGAGATGCGGAATGCTCTCCAAGGGCGTTCCCACGACCACGATACCAAAAATACGGACCATCACCAAAATCACGACAAAGACCGGAATCACCAAAAAAAATTCGGTGAATCGCATGAGCAGTTCGTCGGCCATCCCACCGACAAACCCGCTGAATCCGCCCACGAGTATCCCGAAGAGGGCGGCGACGACCATGGAGCCAAGACCGACGAGCAGTGCGGTCCTTGCGCCGTAGATCACCCGGGAGGCCACATCATACCCCATGCGATCCGTGCCGAGCAGGTTTTTAAAACTGGGCGGCGATTTGGAGCGGAATTCGAGCATGGCGGACTGGTCGTTGGGCGCATAGGGCGAAATCCAGGGTCCCACCAGGGCGAGGAAAACAACAGCCAGCACCAGCACCAAGCCGAAAATGCCCGTCTTGTTGCGCCTGAACCGATGCCAGGCCAGAAGCCACATGCCGATCCGGCGCTGCTTGACCACCGTTTCAGGGATTTCCAAGACATCCATACCGTTTTCTTTTTCAGGTGTCATGTTTCTATTCCAGTCTGATGCGTGGATCGATGAAAACATAAGCGATATCGGTCAACAGGTTTGCCAACACCAGCATGATCGTAATGATCAGCGTTATTCCCATAATGACCGGGTAGTCCAGCTGCTGAATGGCCGAGATGTACAAAAAACCCAACCCCGGCCAGGTGAACACCGTTTCGGTGACCGGGGCCGTGCCCAGCATCAGACCGAAAAGAATCGCAAGATACGTCAGCGCCGGAATGATGGCATTTTTCAGGGCGTGGCCGTATACCACGCGGCTGTTTTTCAATCCGCTGGCGCGTGCCGCGATGATAAAATCCTGCCGCAGTACATCCACCATGCTCGATCGAATCAGCAAGGTCAGGGTGGCGGTGTTGAAGTAGGCCAGCATCATAACGGGCAGGGTCATGTGCCACAGGGAATCGAGCAGGACACTTCCCATCAGTGGGTTGCGGGTGGAATAGGCGCCGTAACTGGGAAAGATGCCCAGCCAGTAGGAAAAGACCAGGATCAGCAGAATTCCCGTGAAAAAGCCGGGCATCGACCGTCCCAGCAAGGCCGTGCCCATCACCCCGAAATCCGTTTTGGTGTACTGCCGTGTCGAGGCGATGGACGCGAAAAGGATGGCCAAGAGGAGCGATATCAGAATAGCCGGCACCTGGATTTTGATGGTTTCCCACCCCCAGGTCACCAGCATGTTGCGAACCGATTGATTGTAGATGATGCTGGTCCCGAAATCCAGGTGCAGGACATTCCACAACCACGAACTGTACTGCTCGGTCAAGCTGCGGTCCAGTTTATAGTAGCTTTTAATGTTGTCGATGACTTCCTGGGTGATGCCGGGCCGCTCAGCCAGAAGGATTTCGATGGGGTCGCCTATGGCGTTGATCATAAAAAATATGATGATGGTAACGCCCAGCACCAGGAAAATCATAAAAATCAGTCGCCGTATGATAAAACGTAGTATACCCATAGCATTCCGTCACTTTTTCATTGAGCGCCTTTCGTTTAGGGCACCCCGGGAATTGCGTTGCAGAATGGCGCCGGGGCTCCGGAATCAGGCAAAACGCTCATACCGGTAAGGGGCCAGATCGACATCGGTTTTTCCCGTCGTTATCAAATCGGTGAATATTTTCGCCGTGACCGGCGCCAGCGTAAACCCGCTGTGCCCGACAGCGACGTAAAAATCGGCAATGTCCTGAATTTTCTGGTACACCGGAAGCCTGTCCGGCGTCATCGGTCTGAGCGCCGCCGTGCAGCGGACCACATGGGCCCGGTTGAGCACCGGAAGAATCCGAATCGCCGTGCGTGCGATCCTGGAAATGATTTCCGGCGTGACCCGAGTGTCTTCGCCCACATCCTCATTGGAGGCACCGATGAGTACCTGCCCGTCCGCGTATTGCTTGTAAGAATCGACCGGCCGTTTCAAAATTTGAGGAAGGGGCTCCGTGATGATAATCTGCCCGCGTTCCGGAAACACCGGGATCTTGAGCCCAACCGTGCGGGCGACGCTTGAGGTATGAATCCCCGCGGTGTTGACGACCACGCGCGTGGAAATGCTGCCGGCGGAGGTCTCAACCGCCTCGACACGGCCGGAACTTACACGGATGTCGAGGACCTTCTCACCGCAACGGACGACGGCGCCCCTGTCCACGGCCGCTTTCATCAACGCGCGCGCGAGTTTCAGCGGATGGACGCTGCCGTCCACCGGGCACCAGCGGGCGCCTTTGATCCGCGGTGACAGCGCCGGTTCCAGGGTGCGGGCTTCTGCGGCATCCAGCATGCGCATGTCGATTCCGGGCACCTTGTTGCGTTCCTCAACCGACCGGGCCAGGGCCCGGAAGGCGTCATCGGTCTCGGCGATGTCCAGAGAACCCATTCTTTCGTATTCGAAGCCACCGCCCAGCTCCGCGTTGAATTCAGGGTACATGTCCGAGCTCATTTTGCTCAGGATCGTGTAGTACTCGGGGCGCTTGGCCGAAACGTTAATGTATCCCATGTTCAACCCGCTCGCCGATGAGGCTATGAACCGTTCTTCCACCACGACGACATCAAGACCCGCCCTGGCAAGGCCAAAGGCTACGGCCAATCCTCGTACACCGCCGCCCACAACAACCACATCGGCTGTGTTTTTGAACATTCTGCTGCCCCGCATGGGTTGAAGCCCCCCCCGTCGACAGCGTTTTGGGGACGGCTTGGTAACCGGCAGGCGCCCCCTGGACGAAGGGTTCAGGAGCGCCTGCCGGTGGTCCTTGTCAGATTAGTACTTATAGCCGGCCTTTTCCATGTACTGCCTGGCCATCTCCATGTCGAAAGGTATCGGTTTCAGCATGTCGTGGTCGTACTCGGCCGCCGAAAAAGGTATCGGCACCGTGCCGACCTGACCGTACCCGCTGACGATCTCGTTGACGATCTGTTGACGAGGAATGGCGAGGCTGATCGCCTTGCGGACATAGGCCGCGGCCTATGCCGCCCTGGAGGGGTTCTTCTTCCCCAGTGGCGTATCCACACCGGTCCCGATGACCGGGTGCTTCAGGTTGAAGCAAAGGTGCTGCCATTTGTACGAGTCGAATTTCATCACTTTGCCCCAGGAGGAGTCAATGGTTTTTACCAGGCTCTCCACACCGTACATCGGGTCGTGTGCATCGATCTCCCCTGCCTTCAGGGCGCTGAGCACTGCGTCACTCCCCTGGATGTTCACGACATAGTAAGTGGAAACGTTACCGGGGGTCTTTTTCCAGTAGTTCTTGTTTTTAGTAAACTTATAGGCTTTTTTCGCCGGATCATACCCGGCGGCGATCCAGGGGCCCGTTCCGATTCCGCCCTTGGCGGTGTATTTTTTGCCGGCGGAGGTCTTGACCGAATACGTGCCAAGCCAGGTACTGGCCACGTGGCCCTTCAATGATCCCGGCGGAATGTCCTGGTAGGCGTGTTTCGGCATGATGGCCATGGCAGCCATGATGAGGTCCTTGAAAAGGATGGAGTACTTGGGAAGCTCCACTGTGATCTCGTGTTTGCCGGTCACCTTGTAGGCGTCGGTGGAACCGAACACCTCCATCAGGGTTGCCTGATAACTGCTGGCGTAGTCCTTGTTCATGATGCTGTCCCAGGTGAACTTGACGTCTTCGGCCGTGAATTCCTCGCCGGAGTGCCACTTGACGCCCTTGCGAAGCTTGATCACCCAGCGTTTGCCGCCATCGGAGTATGTCATGTCCTCTGCCAGTGCCGGTACCAACTGCTTGTTCTTCCAGTTGTCGTATTCAAGCAGGGTGTTATAGACCGGACCGAATATGTTGGATTCGAAATACCCGATGGAGTACATGGGCACCAGTGACGTGGGCTGCGGCCAGCTGGCGAAGGCCGCGGTAGCGTTGGCGCCGGCGCCTTTGATGGTCCACTCTTCCGGGCGGGGGTAAAAGACCGGATTGAAGGTCGACGATTCATAGCCCATGAGCTTGGGGTTGATGGCGATAACGTCTTCGGGATAGAACAGGATGGTCATCGGTTCCGTTTCGTACCACCTTTTCTGGAAATCCCTGATCGACGCCATATGAACGGCCTTATCGGTCGCACTGCCGTACTTCTCCAGCGCCGCGTCTATCACAGGGTCGTCGATGTAGTAGAAATTACGGCCGTTGGGCGGCATCATGGAGCTGTGAAAAAGCGTGTTTGGCACCGGAAGTATCGAGTTGTAGTAATAGCGCTCCAGGTACGCGTCGTAACCGCCTTCCGCGTGGGTCTTTCCTTCTCCTTTGTTGCGGCGCGGGGTGATGATGCTCCAGGGGACGTAGCTGGAAACCACATCGATGCCCAGCTGGCTCATCTGTCCGGCAGCCAGGGTTCCCCAAACCATCCTGGGCGGCTGGCTGTTGGGAATCATCAGATAGAGTTTGAAGAATGGCGGCTTTGCCGTGGCGACACCGGAAAGCAGGCTTGAAAAAACCACCATGCCGATGACGAGCACGATCCAAAAAAAGGTGTTGCGGGTTTTTTTCATATGTTCCTCCTTTGCATTTGGTTCGGTTTTGTGTGAACCCAATGAGCGTTAACGGAAGCTGTGGACTTCAGGTCTGTATACCGGTCTGGAACACCTCCTTCCTGCTGATAAAGAATTTTTTTCGGGTAAAAACCGCTGTCAGTGGCAGTATGCCCGCCACTGTTTGGCCATTTCGGCACGACCGTTGGCAATGTCGGGCAGAAAGCCCGGCGTCGCAGCTCTGATCTGTTCGAGCCGGCCGTGCCATCGCGTAACGTCTGTTTCGGCCCGCCGGGATTCGACCAGCCGCAGATACTGAGCGGCGTTGATGCCGGCAATGCGGCCCTGGGTTTCGGCGACGGCAGCACCCGCGACGCCGGTGATGCTCCCGGCCACAAACAATCCCGGAAGCGGGCTCTCCTGGCGGGAACCATGGAGGGGTACCCAACCGCCAAGATCAGGTACATTTGCGATGGGGCAACCTGCTATTTGTGCTGTTTCGACCAGCGGTGAGAGCCCGCAGGCGGTCACCACCGCATCGATGAACCAGCGCTGTCGTTGGCCCGGCCGCTCATTACCGTTCGCATCCAGATCGGCAATCGTCGCCTCGACAACCCGGTCCTGCCCATGGGCCGCCTTGAGGGAACGGCGAAGCATCAGCGGAGCCCCCATAAGTGACAACCCGCTTATCGGAAACAACCGCATGAAGTCCTTATATAGCGGTCTGCAAAAATTGAAAACCCCTTTCCATACCGTCGCATCCGGTTTTAGCGTCATTCTCACCAAGTCGCCCAGACCTTCAGATGGTCTGCAGGCGCCGTTGGACATTGCATTGTCGGGCGGCAGTACCACACCGACCACCTGCACGCCGCAGGCTGCCAGCAATTGTGCTGCCGAAACTCCAAGCGGATCGACCCCAACCATGAGAACCCGTTTTCCGGGAAGCACCCCGTTGACATTGACCATCGTCTGAACTGCACCGGCGGTAAACACGCCGGGAAGGGTCCAACCGGAAAAAGGCAACGGTTTCTGGACCGCGCCGGTGGCAATGACCAAGGCGCGGGCATCGTAAGCGAACCCGTCGGCCGGATTCTCCTTTCCCGGAACGGTCGGGCAGGTGCATACATGCCATGTTGAACCGGTCGGGAAGACATGCCAGACCGATCTCCCGCAACGGATCCGGGTTCCCGCCTCCCTGGCCTCACCCACCAATCTCAGGGCCCTGTCCCTGCCGATAACCCATCGCCGTTTCAGGCGCCATAGTTGCGCCACGTCCAGATGAACCTGAGAGGGCAGCCGGCCACCCGGGACGGGGTTTTCATCCAGAACCACCACCCGAGCGCCTTTGATGGAAACCTCGGCGGCTGCGGCCAGACCCGCCGGCCCGGCGCCGATGACGACCAGATCGACCTGCTCCGCCTTCATTCAGACCGCTCGGCATCGCCCGGAATTTTCACAGCGACGTTCATGCCGTCCCGGACCGGCGTGAGACAGGACCGGATGTTATCACATCCGTCAACCGTCATGCGGCATTCGTGGCAGTGGCCGATACCGCAGTAAAGGCTTCTGGCGGTATCGGTGAGATCATCGCGGCGCAATTCAAAAAAGCCGTTGGCCCACAGGGCCGCGGCCAGGCTGTCGCCCGCTCTGGCTGTCACCGGACAGCCGTCGACATGGATGATCACCTTCGGTGCCCTGTCGAACATCTCTCCGGTAATCGGATGGCAGTCGATGCGCAGGTTTTTCACTCATTCCTCTTTCTGCTGACTGAAACGATTCGGATCAAAAGGGGCAAACAGCATTGGCAATTCACCGGTGGTGATATATCGGGCAATGAGCCTGCCCACGCCGGGACCGAGTGCAAATCCATGTCCGGAAAACCCAGCTGCCAGGAACAGATTTTCAAGGGTGGGCGCCGGCCCGATCGCCTGCAGATTGTCCGGACTGAAGGCTTCGATTCCGACCCAGGCCCTGAGGATGGATGCCGACGCCAGGCTCGGGAATAGGCCGACCGCGGTCCGAGCGCTTTTGGTCATGCTGCCCGGCAGCAGCCTCGTCCGGTAGCCTTCAAGTTCAACCTCCCCCGGCCATCCGCCGCCGACGACAAATCCCCCCGAGGGCACCTGTTTGAGACTGATGCCTTGACCCACCCACCCCAGCACCTGTGTGAGGGCACTCGGATACCGGGGCGTCACCATCATCTGAAGCCCCTGGGGCTCGAATGGAAGATGCAGGCCGATGGAGGCCGCCAGGGCCGGCGTCCAGGCACCGGCAGTCAACACCACCCAATCGCAGTGTATATCTCCCCGCGGGGTCCGGACGGTTTTGATACAATTTTCCGTCACCTTGAACCCCAACACGGGGCAATCCAGATCAAGCTTCACGCCGTATCGCAGAGCTGCGCGGACAAACGCCGACACGGTGCGAATCGGATCCGCATGACCGTCGGCCGAACAATAGGCACCGGCCAATGCGGAAGGGGTCAGACCGGGAACGAGATCCAGTAAATCCTTTCCGAACACCATCTCAATGCCAAGCCCCAATCCCCGTTCCAGCGCCACCCGCTTTTTCAGCTCCGGTACCATCTTCTCGTCATCGGTGACGATGGTCATTCCATCTCTGCGATACCCGATGTCCGCCTCCAACTCCGTCTCAAGGCCCACCCAAGTCGCTATGGCATCCAAGGCCAGCGGTATTTCGCAGGCGGCCCTTCCCTGATGACGTACACCCCCGGCGCAGCTTTGGGAAGCGGTTCCCCCGGCCAAGATCCCTTTCCGTTCCACCAGGCGCACCTTATGGCCGGATTTAGCGAGATAATAGGCTGTCGCCGCCCCCATAATCCCTGCGCCGACGACACAAACCTCGGCCCCATCGACGCGTCCCACAGTCATGGAGGCTCCTGTCGTCATTCTACTTCTTTGCATCGGGCGACAACACGGCAACCGCCCGGGTCGGCCCGCCAGGGTGGGGATAGGCATCCGCCGTTTCGGCCAGCCATTCCATGGGGACACTTCTCAGCGGCGGCCGGCTGCGGAACGCCTCTTGGCGGTACTCAGGTGTCTGGTCGTTGAGGATAGCCTCGACGAGACCGCTGCAGGTCTTCCCCTGGCAAAGGCCCATCCCGGCGCGGGTCAGTTTCTTGACCTGGTTGACGGTTTCGGCTCCCTGATGATGAATACTCTCCATGATTCGGCCGAGCCGGACGCTTTCACAGCGGCATATAATAAAATCTCTAGATTTCAATGGATTGCGATTTTTCTTGTCTGCGGCAAATTAGTTGCTCATGGGTGCCCCTGCAGACGGGGTGACCGGCCTGTGCCACCGGCCGATTATTCCACGAAGGCGGCTACCGCCTCCGGCGCCAGATGACTTATGCCGAGGGCTTCTGCCGAAAGACCATCTGCAAAGCAATCCCTTCCCAGCATGGCGGAGGCGATGGTCAGCGTCGCGTCGATAGTCGGTGTTTTCACACCCCACAACCGCCCCAGCGCGGACCAGGTCGCCAATCCGAAGGGCACATCTTCGCTCAGGTACCTTGTATCGATCCGGTCCGGCGCCTCCATGACCGGATTGCTGTGAATGGGGCTCTTCCGGAGGGTGTCGGACAAGGTCTCCCTCCCCAGCCCATACGCGGCGTAAAGTTTGACGAAAGTATCTTCGAAGGAGAGCGGCTTCAGACCGATACGCTCCAGCAGTGCCATGCGATCACGGTCGAGGGCCTCCATCACCCGGGCCACCGATTCGGTGGCGCCTTCTGCGTAAAGATTCCATCCCTTTCCCCCCGTCGCTTCGATCCTTCCGGCATTGAACAGGACCATCGGCGGATGGACGATGGGATTGAGATTTCCGATACTGGTGTGCCAAACGTTTGGGGCGGCAGTAAACTGCGGAAAAACGGGATGAACGATCTTCAGAAAGTCCCGGGTACGGCCGGCCGGCAGGGCCGCCGTCGGGAGGCTCTCTTTTATACCGAAACACGAAACCGTTCCGGGCGCTGTGGCACGCGTCGCATAGAGCAGGGAAACGGTTTCCACGGGGATTACATCGACGGTCGACCGCACTGCCGCCATCCAGCGGCGAAACCGCAATGCGCCGAAGTTCGAGGTGAACAGGATATATTGACCATCTTCGAATCGGTCCATCAGCGCCTTGCACATCGGTTCATGTGCGAACGCCGATCCGCCGATGATGATGACGTTCACCCCTTTTATCGCTTCCCCCAGATCTGTGGTCATCATGTTAAGGCGGGCGAAACCGCTTCCGGCCTCTCCGGAAAGGGCGATGCCGCCCGCTTTCTCGATGGCGGTCAGGTTTTCCGAAAAAGCAGGCAACTCGGCCAGGTTAACGTCATACCCTTTGAGGGTGATATCCGCCGCATAGGTTTGACCTGAATTGCCGGTTCCCAAAACTGCGAATGTCGGTTTTTTGCTGGTCATCGTCATTGCTTTCAAGATGTGGCAGGGGTGCCGTTAATGACCGGTTTCGATGAAATCCATGAAGGCTGCGGGTGTCATATGTTGCAGGCCCAGATTCTCCAGGGTGCGGCCGGTTACAAGAAAATCCTCGTTCAACAGGTACTGTCCGAGTTCAGCCACTACCGCCATGCGGGGCATGTCGATGCCCTGCATTTTTCCAAGAGCGATCATGGGCACCAGGCCGGTTGGGATATCCTCCATCAGATACCGGGTTTTCAGGTTTTTCTGGCCTTTGATTCCCTCATAGGCCGGGTTTTTTCGAACAGCCTCGGTCAGCGTGTCGGCATCCACACCATAGGCAACCCGGTACCACTCCCGGATTGGAACGATCTCGATACCGAAGGAGGCCGCGAGCTGGACCCGCTCCCGGTCAAGCTTTTCCACGAAGGCGCCAATGGATGGCGTCATGCCTTCGGTGTAATAGAGCCACTCATGGGCCGATTCGATCATCGAAGTATTCAACAAAGAGGGCGCTGGATGCACAATGGCGTTTGCATTCCCGAGACTGGTCTCCATAACGTTTTTCCCGCCAACGATCTGGGGAAACGCATCCTGCATTATAGACAACACTCTCGGGTTTTCCACGGTCGGCAGGGTGGCCAGGGTCAGGTGCTTTTTTATCCCGATGATGTTGGCATGTCCCGGCCGGGGGCTTCTGCACGCATAAATCAGACTGTTCGTCTCAGCAATGGCGACATCCGCCCGGCACGCCGCCTGTTTGAGGATATGATGGAATTCGACGGCGCCACATGTCGCTCCCGGATGCACGATGACGACCTGCCCATCATTTAAACAGGGCGCACAGTTTTTTGCAATGGCCCGATGGGCCGTAGCGGGTGCAACAATCATGACAACATCGGCCCCGCTCAGTGCTTCGGCCATCTCCGTTGTGGCAAAATCAACTTTACCGAAACCGCTAACCGCCCCGCTAACGTGGATGCCCCCCTGTGCATTGATGGCGTCCACGGTCTCCTCAAAGATATCAAAAAGCCTTACGGCGTAACCCATGAGCGACAAATGCCCGGCAATGGACTGGCCGCCGTTTCCTCCTCCGATGATGGCCCATTTGATCTTTTTTTTCATGGGGTCTCCATTTTATTTTGAACACGATACAGGAACTAAATGTTAATCAGCAATTTTTATGCCTTGTTGTAAAATTATTTTATTTACTTGTTATTATTAACTATTATGGAATAAACGTGTTGTTTATGGGAGGTCGTGCCACCCGGCATGTCTCAAAACAATACAGATAAAAATATGCGCCGGCTTGTCCCCCCAGGTTTGAGTAGGGTTGACGGAAAAGTGTATCACAATTATACATGTTTCAAATTGATACTAAACCACGGAACATCCCAGCAGAATGGTCGCCATCATGAAAAATCGATCTATTCTCAGTCCGGATCAGTTGAGGGCGGAAATCGAAGTTTCTCATCTCCGATCGAAAAGTTACAACATCGATCGTGAAACCCGAGATCCGGATCAGGTGAAACTCACGCCGGCCGAACTTGAACTGCGTCGGGCGGAAAGAAAAGAATTTCTATCCGTCGTCACCAACCATATCAGTGAGTTCTATGATTTTTTTTCTCAGAACGATTTCACGATTATCGTTGTTGATGAGGAGGGTTACATTCTCCATCTGCTGGGCAGCGATGAAATCAAGGAAAAGTATGCAAGGCGAAACTGCGCCGTTGGCTTTCGTTGGATGGAAAGAGATGTGGGCACCACCGCCATCAGCCTTTGCCTTGAAAAAAAGATCCCGGTTCAGCTGAACGATGCAGACCACTACTGCAAGCGCGCCCATGAATTCACCAGCTCTGCGGCACCCATCTTTGGTCAGGGAGACAAGCTGTTGGGTGTGCTGGTGGTTTCCGGCCATAAAAAACTCATGCACCCGCATACCCTGATTATGATTACCTCCGCCGCCAGATCCATTGAAAAGCATCTGGCCATTTTGAGACGCAACAAATCCATGTCGTTGCATATCAGTTTTCTGGACAGCGTCATCGAGGCGGCCGGCGCCGCATTATTGACCGTGGATAAGGAACTGAACATCTGGAAAACCAACCGAAAGGCGAAAGAAATTCTTAAGCAGAAGCACCTGGACGGAAAACCTCTCAGCGTGCTGGGCGATCTCCGCCTGGATCTGAACGATATTCGACGGAATGCGTGGGCTTGGACCCAAAAGGAATGCCGCATCTGGAAGGGACGGCATCCAGTGCATTTTATCTATTCGGCCCAGCCGGTGCTGTCCAAAGAAGCAGAACTACTGGGCGCTGTTCTCTCCTTTGAAGAATATGCCAAGATCCGAAAACTCGCGGACAATATTGCCGGCACGAAAGCCTACTTCACTTTTGAAAATCTGATCGGCGACTCTCCCCGATTCCGGGAAGCCGTTGATTTGGCCCGGCGGGCTGCCGAATCGGATTCCACCATACTGTTGCAGGGCGAAACCGGGACCGGGAAAGAGCTATTCGCACAGGCCATTCATAACGCCAGCCCGCGCAGGAATCAAGCCTTTGTGCCTATTCACTGTGCTGCGATACCGGGAGAACTGCTTGAAAGCGAACTATTCGGGTATGAGGATGGTGCCTTCACGGGTGCCGTGCGAGGCGGGCGTCCAGGAAAATTCGAACTGGCAAGCGGCGGAACGATCCTGTTAGACGAGATCGGCGATATGCCGCCCAATATGCAGGTCAAACTCCTTCGCGTTTTACAGACCGGCGAAGTACATCGCATCGGTGCGCGGCGGGCAATTCAAACCAACGCAAGGGTCATTACCTGTACACACGTCAACCTGGCCCATGCGGTTTCAAAAAAACAGTTCCGCAAAGATCTCTTCTATCGATTGAATGTTCTAGTGATTCAGATTCCTTCGCTGCGTGATCGTGGGGCACAAGACATCGGCACCCTTGCCGAATTCTTCATATCTCGAAACAGCAACAACTCCGGCTGCAGCCTGACCCACGATGCTCTTAAGGTCCTTACAAAACATGACTGGCCGGGCAATGTAAGGGAATTGGAAAACACCATTCTGCGGGCCTTGCAAGCGTGTGAAGGTGATGTTCTGGGCCCCAGACATATTGCGCTTCGGTCAACACCGAAAAGAACGGATGCTGAAGAGAAAGGAACACTTCAAGATATGGAACGGCAGATGATTTCAGTCGTTTTAAAACAGACGGACTTCAATATGGCAGCGACCGCCAAAAAGCTTGGTATATCTCGTGCAACCCTTTATCGAAAAGTCAATAAATACGATCTGTAACAATGAGTTGCATTGTTCCCGGGGTCGGACCAAGATAAGCTTTTAATATCAAATGAGATTTTACGAGAAAAGACCATGATTTTTGCCTTAAATCGCCCGTTTTGATACCTAAAAGTTGCGTTTAAGGCAAATGGGATTGGATATGAATAATGCTCAATTGGGATGAACAAAAGGATGTCATCATCATTGGAAGCGGTTTGGCCGGACTGTCCGCAGCCATAGAGGCCGGCGAGGCCGGCGCCTCAGTTCTCGTATTGGAAAAGATGAAAGTGACAGGTGGAAACACTCGCATCAGCGATGGCGGGGTGGCGGCACCGAAAAATTACTTGCAAAAAAAACAAGGAATAGAAGACTCGCCGGAACTTTTTTATGAAGATATGCTTAGGGCCGGATTGGGCCTCAATCATCCCCATCTGTTAAAAATCCTGGCAGAGAGGGCAACCGAGGCAATTCGTTGGACACGGGACACGTTGGGCGTGAAATATCTGGACCGATTGGACCGTTTCGGGGGGCACTCCGTAGCACGATGCCTCACTACCCTGAACCACTCCGGTGCCGATTTCATCAGGATGCAGTGCCGCAAGTTAGAGCAACAGGGGGTTGAGATCCGGACCCGCTGTCTCTTGACGCGGCTGTATCAAGACCGTAACGGCGTCGTACGTGGTGTACAGATCCGATCAGGCTACAAATTCCCTGAGGATAATAGCGGAATAGCAAGGAACATTCACGCCAAACGGGCCGTCATTTTGGCAACCGGAGGATTTGGCAACGACATTCAATTCCGCATGAACCAAAACCCCGGGCTGGATGAATCCGTGGATTCAACCAACCACCAGGGGGCTACGGCCGATGGCCTGATCGCTGCTTTAGAGATCGGTGCGGTTCCGGTTCACCTCTCATGGATTCAACTTGGACCTTGGGGTTGTGCCGATGAAAAGGGCTACGGCAGGGGCGCCAGCTTCGCCTCATACAGTGTGTACCCCTGCGGTATTCTCATCGATCCCGCGACCGGCCGGCGTATTGTAAACGAATGGGCAGATCGTAGAACCCGCAGTGACGCCATTTTCAAGACGGGTCATGTATGCTTGGGGATTGTGGACGCCAACGGTGTCAACAACGCTGCAGAAAGTCTCGAACACAGTCTCAAGCGAGGGTACGTGAAGGCATTTCCAACCCTGGGAGATCTTGCCTCAGCCTACGGCATAGCGGATGGGCAGGTGCAGGGAACCGTAGAGCGCTATAACCGTACGATTACCGAGGATGGGCAGGACCCGTTCGGCAAACCGCTGGCTCATGGTGCAAAACCGTTGGTCCATCCCCCGTTCTATGCAATACGCTTGTGGCCGAAGGTGCATTACACGCCGGGGGGTGTCGGGATTAATTCAAAGGCACAAGTCATCGATCTTCAAGGTCACCCTATCCCCCACCTTTTTGCAGCAGGGGAAGTGTGCGGCGGTATTCACGGTGCCAGTCGCCTGGGTAGTTGTGCGCTTACGGAATGTATCGTATTCGGACGCATCGCCGGGCAACAGGCTGCCGCAAATCGATATTGATGGCGAGAGGGCGTCTCTATCGGTTCCACGGGGGTGACACCATAACAGCAGATTTTCATGTTCACCCGCGTAATGCATGAAATCTGTTCAGCGCCCGGGCTCTAAACCTGTGTACAGGGCTTTTTGGGCATCCGGCATCAAATCAAATCTCCGGGTTGCCTCTTCAGGGGAAACCGCCGTAAGGCTCCCATCGTCATTTTGTATGATTACACCGGATTCACTCAGCATTTTGAAACGGGCGCTGCGTTCCTCTTTGTCCGGACAGCAAACGATCTGGCAGTTGGCGCAGACAACGCGGAGTTTTTCGTCCATATAATAAAAATACCTGCCCCCGGGTGCGGGCGGCCACTTCCCGTGTGCGCGCTGCATGTGTTGATAGGCAGAGGGGATATCGCCATCTCTTTCGGGAATGACAAATCGCCCGGGAGACCACGTCGACCATTTACCCGACGCGTGCAATCCCGTATATCCGCTGCAAACACAATCGCATCGACCGTAATTTCGGCGTTCGGCATATTCCACCGCTTCACCTCCAAGGCGTACGGTTGTATTTTTGCTGGAATGCATGAATCCCGAAACGCAGGAGGCCATGCATAAACGGCACTGATCGCAATAATTCTCTTCCAGGGGCAGGGGAGGCGTCGGTACGAGTTCTGCCGATGTAACGGTCGCGCCCAAAATGATCGATGCGCCGTATCGGGTCGACAGGACATTGCCGGACAGCCCCATATGGCCGACACCGGACCTTACAGACAAATATCGATGAGCCATATCCGGGTAGTAAAGGTCCGCGGTGTATTCCGGCACATTTCCGGAATCTGGCGGCCTGTAAACATTGTTCGCCGCAACCGGTACGGACGGATATCCTTTTTGATTGAGATAGTTGGCCAAATGCAAGGCAATGCTGCTGGCCACCGCATTTGCACGAATGATTTCATTTTCAAAGGCGATCCTGTCGGTCTTCATCAGATAAGGCGGGATGACATCCTGGTCGATGGCAACGGCAAAACTGATCGCAGACGTTGCTCCGGGAAGGACATAGGTCAGGTCTGTCGAGGGGGGGCCACCTTCAAGCGTTTCAACTGTTGAGATTCCGGCCCGGCACGCCCCTTCGATCCTGACGACTTCTTGTACGATGCGGCTTAATTTTTCCAATTGGAGGGCTTCCTCATGATGTGTTCATCGGCTGTTATCATCGATCCGATTTGAATCAAGTTTCGAAGACCGCCCGTAATCATTATTGCTCAGGCCCGCTTGCGTGTGGACATGGCATAGGTGATGCGATCGATGACGATCGCCATCAGGACGATACATAAACCGGCCTCGAAGCCTCGACCGATCTCTATGCGGTTGATCGCCAGCAGGACTTCGAACCCCAATCCCTTGGCACCGATCATGGAAGCGATGACCACCATGGCAAGGGCCATCATGGTCGTCTGGTTGATACCCACCATGATTGTGGGACGGGCCAGAGGCAGTTGTATCTTGAATAAAATCTGCCAGTAGCTGGAACCGAAGGCATGGGCAGCTTCGATGACGTCGGCCGATACCTCCCGGATTCCGACATTGGTCAGGCGGATGACCGGAGGAACGGCATAAATAATGGTGGCAAACAGGGCCGGCACCTTTCCAAGCCCGAACAGCATCAGAGCCGGAATGAGATAAACGAAACTGGGCATGGTCTGCATGCCGTCGAGCAGCGGTTTAAAGGCCGACTCAAACGAGTCGCTGCTGGCCATGACAATGCCCAGCGGGATGCCAATGATCAAGGAAATGATCACAGCGGAAGTCACCAGCGACAGGGTTCGCATGGCCATTTCCCAATTGCCCAGCGCGCCCATGAAAAAGAGCAGCCCGGCCATGATGAGGCCGGACCACCATTTGCCCATCACCCACCAGGCGAACAGGCCGACGCCCAGGATAAAGACGGGCCATGGCACCCACAAAAAGAACCTCTCCACCACAAGCATGAACTGGAGAATTCCATAGCCGATGGCCTCAAAAAAGCCGCTGAAGTTGGTAAGCACCCACTCCATGGCGCGGTCGGTCCATACATCCAGTGGGATTTGGATGGTTTCTGGAAAATCCACTTCGTTTCATCTCCTGTTAATCGGTGAGGTGCGAAGCCGGTACGGGCACACCAGCCGACCGGCTTCCTTGTTTGATATGATTCGCCTTCGCCGGAATACCACGCAGCTTGTTGAAGCGAAGCGGACTTTTCCGCCTCGGGCGGAAATACCGCTCAGCGGGGCTGCGGGGAGCGTCATTACTTCATGGCTGCTTTTACCTTGGTCACCGCATCCGCCGGAATCCATTTGGTCCAAAGATCCTCGTAGGTTTTGAGAAACCACATGGCCCCGTCTTTGGGTTTTCCTCCGGTATCCCTCATGTGGGCCAGAAATTTATTGTTGATATCCAGGCTTGTTTCATAGTTTTTCAAAAATGCGACCACGTCAGGTGCCCAGTCCGGCAGTTTCTTGTGTACGATAATGTCGCACTTGACTGCCGGGTAAGAACAGGCAGCGGTGGATCGAAAAATGGCGTCATCAAAAGGGGGCTCTTCCAACTGGGTCATGTCCAGCTTGCCGAGAACCCATGTCGGCGCCCAGTAGTAGCCGATCCAGGGTTTGCCCTTTTTGTAAGCGGCTTCCATGCTTCCTGCCAGGGCGGCGCCTGACCCGGGCTCCATTTTGTTGTAGTATTGTTGGAGGCCGTACGCCTCGAATTTTTTGTCGTTGACCAATTTGCACGACCATCCAGGGATACAGCTGTAGAACAGGCCCTTTTTCGGATCTTCAGGATCCTTAAACAGTTTCCAGTATTTGGGCATGTCGAAAACGGATTTCAGGCCCGGGGCGGATGCTTTGATACCCCGCTTCGCATCGCCTTTGATCATATACGTGGGGACATACCAGCCCTGCACGCTGTTTGGAAAGTTGGCACCCAGGTGAATGAATCCCTGTTTTGTCGAGGGGTCCTTTCCCTTGGCAATGCCTTTGTCGTATAGCTCCTGCCAGTTTTCCGTCCAGGTTTCCATGTTGACGTTGGGCGCATCGCCGCCCTTGGCATTGATCAGAGCGGTGTTGAGCATAATCGTCTCTCCGGGCGTATACTTTACATCGTAGCCGAGTCCGTGCTGGATAATGAATCCGGCGACGCGATTATGAACCTGGACACTATCCCAGCCTAAGTCTGCAAATATGATTGGTTTTTTAGAACTCGACATGGCCGGTCCGGCCATAATTGAGAGAACAAACAAAACACTTGTCAGCCAAACGATACTTCGAACCCATCCCCATCTGCTTTTCTGCATGTGAACGACCTCCTTTTAAATGTTAGCGTATTGAAAGGATCAGGCGGCTTCTTTCCCCCGGTTTTTTTCAACGCCTTTCGAACTGTCTGCGAGTGCGGCAAGCAGGGTGCCTTTGATGATGACTCCCAACAACCTTTTTCTATCGTTGACAACAGCCAGGGGGTGTTTGCTGCTGACCAGCAACGGGAAAAGATCCGCTGCCGGTGTGTCCGGAGAGATGCACTGAATGCGGGTATCGAGGATGTTCTCCAGCGTTCGATCCCCCTGTTGAATAGCAGCGGCAGCACCCTCTGCCGTTACGATACCGGTCAGTTTCTTGTCTTTGAGGATAAATATTTTTGAGATGCCGGCTTTTTTCATTTTCCGCAGGGCGGCTTTGGGCCCGTCGGTACTATAATAGGCAATGGTTTCCGATTTCTTCATGACCGATTCTGCGGAGAGAATTTTGGACATGTCCACATCCTCCACGAATTTAGCCACGTATTCGTTGGCCGGATTGGTGAGAATCTCTTCAGCAGTACCCTCCTGGACGATGATGCCGTCTTTCATGAGGACGATCCGGTCGCCCAGCTTGATGGCTTCATCCAGATCATGGCTGATAAATACGATGGTTTTTTCCACCGCATTCTGGAGCTCGAGCAGTTCGTCCTGCATGTCCCTCCGGATCAATGGGTCCAGGGCGCTGAACGCTTCATCCATCAACATGATATCGGCATCCAGCGCCAAGGCTCGGGCCAGGCCGACCCGTTGCTGCATCCCGCCGCTGAGCTGCTCCGGCAGTGAGTCCTCCCAACCTTTGAGGCCAACCTGTTCCAAGGCTTTCATGGATGCATCTTTTCGTTGGCGTTGGTCGATTCCCTGGATTTCCAGTCCGTATTCGACATTTCTAAGCACCGTCCGGTGGGGAAAAAGGGCAAAGTTCTGAAAAACCATCCCGAAGTGCTTTTGCCTGAAGATGCGCAGGTCTTTTGTGGTAAGACGGGTGACATCCTCGCCGTTCACCACGACCCTACCGGAAGTCGGTTCGATCAACCGGTTGATGCAACGTACCAGCGTGGATTTCCCGCTGCCGGAAAGTCCCATGACCACAAGAATTTCTCCCTCGGTCACCTCGAAAGATACATTGGCAATACCGATACCGTGCCGGATTTTGTCCATTATCTCGGCTTTGCTAAGTCCCTGCTCGAGCATGGACATCGCTTTCTCTGGATTGGGGCCGAAAATTTTATATAAGTTGTCAATAATAATTTTTTCCATCTTGTCCCTTGATCATGCTTCCTTTGGTTTTCTGCCCTCTTCTTTGACGTCGGGAAAGTTATTCACGGACTCTTTGACGTTTTCTATGGAACCGGTTGCAAGAATCGGCGCTGCGACTATCTTGCGGGCACCCATTAAGGCCACCAGGCGTTGAAGGGAACTGAGGATCATGTTCTGTTCCCAGGTTTCAAGGCAATTGAATTGTTCAGTAAATGACTCCTGCATCAAAGGTGGGGCGGCATCGAGCATTTTTCCCCCGGCCGGGGTCGTTTTGGCGAATACACGGCGCCGATCATTCTCGCTACGTCTTCTGGATATCAATCCGCGTTTTCCCAGCCGGTCCAAAATTCCGGTAACCGTGGCCTGGCTGAGGCTGATCTCCTTGGCAAGTTCACTGGCGGTGATGCTCTGCGATCGGGAAATTTCCTGAAGGACGATCAACTGCGGGCCAGTGAGCCCGAACTGTTTTATCAGCTTTTTCGAGTGGACATCGATGGCCTGGATAATTTGCCGCAAGGCAACCAGCACATTGTAGCTGGTCGAAATGTTTCCCGTTTGCTTTCCCACTTGCGCCCCCGGGATAAAATCCTTTACAAATCAAAGCAATTATCTTCAATAATTATTTATAGATAAAATGAATTATATTCAGATATTATCTTGTCGGGTAGTATCTATCTTATTGAAAATCTACAATTTATTGAAAAAGAGAGTTGTTAGCTAATATCAATAACCACTATGAATGTTAAGAAGTCAAATGTTTTATATTTTTTTTATATAAAGTGTTCAAAGTAATTATATTCCCATGTTGAGAACGCCCCTTAATTAATGTGCCGGTTCGTCACACTACAGATCCCCGGGGTGATTCCCGGGGTCGGACCAAGATAAGCTTTTAATATCAAATGAGAATTGACGAGAAAAACCCCTGATTTTTGCCTTAAATCGCCCTTTTTGATACCGAAAACAGAAATCTGAGACTGTTTCCACCGCACAATCGGATCATTTTTGACTACCATTCCCGCAAGTTTTTAACCTCCCGGAATTTATGATATTATATCAAATCAACAATTACCTGCGCACAGGGCGACAACCAATGGAGCCGGGCAATTGGGTTAGTTGATAAGTTGCTTTGACCGGCGAGGGAAAAAAATGGCGCATCATGAAACAAGAAAATCAGAATCGATGGAGAAATTAAGACGGATCATCGAGACGGATGATACTGTCGCTGGACGCGTTTTTGACATTGCCATACAGGTATTGATTGTCCTCTCATTAATTTCATTTTCAATCGAAACTCTGCCACAGTTATCGAGTTTCCAGAGACAGATCCTAAGAGCGCTCGAGATATCCACAGTTGCCATATTTACCATCGAGTACGTGCTGCGAATCGTTGTCGCTGAGCGGAAGCTATCATTCATCTTCAGTTTTTACGGGCTCATTGATCTGTTGGCAATTTTGCCGTTTTACATCGCTCGAGGCGTCGATCTAAGATCGATAAGGCTTCTCCGTTTAATGAGATTGGCGAGGGTATTTAAATTTCTTCGGTACAGCAGCGCGCTACAGCATTACAAGAGAGCGTTTGTCGAAATTAGAGGAGAATTGATTCTGTTTCTAATTGCAGCCTGTTTTGTCATTTATCTTGCCGCAGTCGGAATCTACTACTGTGAAAATAGTGACCAACCTGACCAGTTCAGCTCTGTTTTTCATTGTCTGTGGTGGGCCGTGGCAACTCTCACGACTGTTGGATACGGTGACGTTTACCCCATTACGGTTGGAGGTAAAATTTTTACCTTCTTTATTTTGTTTATAGGCCTTGGGATTGTCGCCGTTCCAGCAGGCTTGTTGGCATCGGCATTGACAAAGACTTCCGGTGGTGAGGGGTCGGATTCGATGTGAGGATGCTCTTAGAATTTATCCATTCAAGACGTTTTTCAAAAATGTCTCTTCTCCAAAACTTCACGAAGACTCCAATTCACAGCTCAAAGGATGATTGAAGCCATGGAAAATATCAATGAACGCGATCCGGATTGTCTCTTTTGCCAATGGATTCGTGAAGGGGCCGCTTTAGAAACCCAGGGCACCGTAGTCGCATTCAACGACGGCAACCCGGTTACCGACGGGCACCTGCTGGTCATGCCGATGCGTCACACCATCGACTGCTTTTCCATGACCCGGGAGGAGATCCGCGACAGTTTAATGATCATTCGCACCCTTTCGGAAAAGATCCGTGAAATCGATTCTTCTGTCACCGGCTTCAACATCGGGATGAACGTGGGGGAGTCGGCCGGCCAGACGGTATTCCACGCCCACATCCATCTTATTCCCAGGCGGAATCACGATTGTAATAACCCGAGAGGGGGCGTCCGCGGTGTCATCGACGGCAAGCGGTGCTATTTATCGGGGACGGACTGAGTCATACAAGAGTAAGGATCCAAGGGTCCAAGGATCCAAGGGGTCGAGTGTATGAATATACGGGTCGGACAACGCCAGGGAAAGAAGAGGCCCGCCCGACTTGCGGGGCGTCCATTGGTTTACAGGTTTCCCTGTATCGATTTTTAATTGGGGCATTCAGGATACGGATAAATTCATCGCCTTGCCCAGAATCGCAGGAAACGCAAAAGATCATCCCCGCCCCCCCATTTATACGGCGGTAACACGCGATGGTGACAATTTAGGGTATTTCAGGCGCTTGGGTGGTTCGTTGTTTGTGGGAAAAGCAACCACGAGAACCGGGTTTGCTGTTCATCCGATCTCTGACTGCAGATCTCCGTCCACAGTCATTCGTCATCCGGTCTTTCCCCTGAACCGTTCAATGGCTTTGACCACATACGGGTAAACCACGTCCGTGACCTTCTCGTAGCCCTCTGCCGTGGGGTGAATGGTATCGGGCTGGTTGAGGGCCTTCTCGCCGGCCACCCCTTCCAGGAAAAACGGGATCAGGATGGCGTTTTTCTCGGCGGCGATGGCGGGGTACACGCCTTCAAAGGCATCCGTGAACTCCCGGCCCATGTTTTTGACCATTTTCATGCCGGCCAGCACCACCACCACGCCCTGCCGATTCAGATCGGTCACGATGGCCTCTATGTTTTCCCGGGTAAGCGCCGGGTCGATGCCTCTCAATCCGTCGTTGGCGCCCGTCTCCAGGATGACGATGTCCGGGTTCAGGGTCATGACCCAACCGATCCGTGCGCGCGCCCCGCTGGAGGTCTCCCCGCTGATGCCGGCGTTGACCACGGAAAACGGGTAGCCGTTTTTGCGAAGCCGCTTCTCCAGCAACGCGGGATAGGCCTGATCTTCGGAGAGCCCATAGCCTGCCGTAAGGCTGTCGCCTACGGCGACGATGGTGCCCTCTGTGGTTTCGGCAGCCGGCGACGTTACAGAAGATTGGGTCGTGGCGGACGGTTCTTCTCCGGTGCCGCATGCAGCAAGAAGTGAAACCAGTATTATTGAAACCAGCCGCACTGTCGATGTGTAGATCTGATAGGTCAACATGGTTTTATCGTTTACCTGCCTTCGGGGTCTTTGATGGTTTCCGGGGGGGGGCATCGCGTTCGAAGGTAATCCCATCCCCATCCCGGCCATTGCACCAAACTGAGACCTTTATGGGCCCCGGTGGCGGGATTTCGCTTCGCTCAACAAGGCGGTTCGAGATGAAGCTGCAGTTCTACTACCGCGGATCTCCCATTCGCCGGCCCTGAATCGGGCCGTCGAATCCAGGCCATAGAGGTCTCAGTTTGGTCCACAGGGTGAAATCTTTTCAGACCGTTTATCCGTTTTTCAACCTGACACATTGTATCGCAGCCCGATGCGCTGGTATTCACTCTAAGGCGCGGATATTATTTTGGAAGACATTTCCTGAAAAGATTTCATGCATTGTTCGGGCTATGTGACCGACAATACCATTCTCACGGTCTGCGCAGCTGCATGCCGGGTGATTGGGGTCGGTGCCGTTCAACTCCGCCGGGCCCTTCCCGTCATCCCCCTCGAACCCTGCCGTTATTCCTGATCATGATCTCTCAGATACGTCACTGGTTTTTTTCGTAATATGGCCCGCGAGGCCCAGTGCCCAACGCCCGAGACCAACAGCATGGGCAGCGACAGCATGACGAGGCTGGCCACCGGGAACGGCTGATAACCGATGTCCAGTATGCGCCGGCAGATGATGAGCCCGACGGTCTGGGCCATGGCCATGGCGGCCGCGGCGCTGATAAGGCCCATCATGGCGTTCTCCCAGAGAAACACCCGTGAGACGAAAGTTCGGCGCGCACCGAGGATTTTGAAATAGACCGCCTCGCGGATTCTGGCGGCGCGGGTGGCGAAGATGGCGCTGATCAGAATCAACAACCCGGCGGCGATGCTGAAGGCCGCAAAAAACCGGATGATTCCTGACAATTTTTGCATGACCCTGGAAAAGGTTTGCGCCGTTTCGGTGATATCGATGACACTGATGTTGGGAAACCGTGCGACCACCCTGTTTTGAATCGAGGCAATCTCCGGCTTCTCGACGCGGAGGGCGGCGAAAAGGGTCTGGGGCGCTTTTTCCAGATACTTGTCGGGGAAGACGAAATAGAAAAACGGTGAAATGGATTCCCGTTCCCGTGTCCGGATGCTGGAGATACGTGCTGTTAACGGCACCCCCTGAATGTTGAACTCAATGCTGTCGCCGACCGCCATCTTCCTTATGGCCACGACCGCATCGAGGACCGACACCTGCGGTTCCTCCCAGTCGTCCCTGAACAGGCTGTCGCCATGGGTGATGCGCTCGTCTTTCAGAAGGTGGTGGCGGTAAGTGAGATTGAATTCCCTGCCCAGGTTGTCACCCTTTCGGCGCCGTTCCGCCTTCCGGTCGACGTTCACGCCATTGACGGCCCGGACACGGGCGCGAATGATGGGGTAGATGTCCGGCGTATCGACCATTTCCTTGAACGCTGACACCTGATCCTGCTGTATATCGATGAAGAACATATTGGGCGCTTCGTCGGGAAATGATTTCACATAGGCGGCGTCGAGGTTGGCCTCGACCAGGTAGACGATAAACAAAACAGTCAGCGACGCCGTCAGCGTGATGAGAATGGCGCGGGTGGCATTTCCGGGACGATACAGCCCTCGAATGGCCTGCCTGGCGGCCAGTTGCCGCGGTTGCCATTTTGCCAGACCCCACAGCACCAGCAGCATCAGCACGGCGGTGACCAGAATAAACGCTACGATACCCGCAATAAAGTAAATGCCCAGGCGGGTGTCGTTGAGCTGCATCAGCAGCAAAATGATGAATACTCCTGAAATACCTGCCAGGCTGGCATAATACGGCAGTCCCTTTCCCGGCGGCGGCGGCTCCTTTCTGAAAATGGCAGTGGGGCGCACCGCTTTCAGGCGGTAGAGGGGAAGGTATGCAAAGAGGGTCACGACCACCAGCCCAAGCGCAAGGCTTTCGAATACCGCCATCCACGAAATGGCCACCTGAACGCCTTCCGGAAGAAATCCCCTGAACAGCGCAGGGAGTACGCGCTGAACAGTGCTCCCCAGAGCGACCCCCAAGACCGTGCCGGTCAAGCCCAGCATCGTGACCATGGCCACGTAATGCCGTATGATGAACCCGCTGCTGGCGCCGACGGTTTTGACGATGGCCATGGTATACGTCTTGGACTTCAGCAACGCTGTCAAAGAGCTTTGGATACCGATACCGGCCAGAAGCAGTGTAAATACACCCACCAGGTTGAGGAAAAAAAGAAAATTGTCGAAAAATCGCTTCATCCGGGAATTGGCGGTTCGAAACGTTTCAACCCGCTCCTGGTCCGGTGCGGCAATCGATCGCAGATTCGCTGCGATGCGCTCGGGATCGGCATCGCCCGTGATCTTTAGCAGCCATTTGTGGCGGATTCGGCTGCCCTTGGTAACCAGATCCAGCGCCGCCAGGTCATCCGGGTGAACAAAGACCCTGGGGCCGAATGTAAAAAAGCTGACCGGGCGATCAGGCTCTGTGGTGACGACATCGGCAATGGTCAATTGCGCACTGCCGACGTTGAGCCGGTCACCGGGGGAAAGATCCAGCCGGTCGAGCAGAATCTGATCCACCAGCACCGCGCCGGAAAGATAGACGGATTCGAAGGCGCTTCCAGACGCCAGCGCCATCCGGCCGTAAAACGGATACCCCCTGCCCGCGACCTTGATCATCGAAAGAACCGACCGCTCCTCATCCGGATGGCGTGAGATGGCATAAAACTCGTAAATCCGGGCCGCCTCGACTTTGCCGGTTGCCTGCAGATCTTCAATGGACTGCCGCATGGCCGGCGAGAATGGATAATTGGAGCGGACGATCACATCGCCTGCATTGAGCTGCCGCGCGTCTTTCATGAGCGACTGGTTGACGCTGGCCGAAAACCCGTTCAGCGCGATCAGCGACACCATCGAGAGCGTGACGCACAGAACGAACACCGCAGCCTGCTTGCCGGATCGGCGGATTTGTCTGGTCAGAAAGGCAAAATGAAACATGTCTCAGTTATCTGCGATACGGCCGTCGCTGAGGGTCACCACCCGATCGGCACGCCCCGCAATCTCGGGGCTATGGGTGACCAGCACCAGCGTGAGCCCCGAATCGGATCGCGCATCCAGCAACAGATCGAGGATGGCCTGACCGTTTTCGGTGTCCAGGTTTCCGGTGGGTTCATCGGCAAACAGTATTTTGGGCCGATTCACCAGCGCCCGGCAGATGGCCACGCGTTGTTTTTCTCCGCCGGAGAGTTGATGGGGCAAATTGCCCCGTCGGTGCGAGATTCCCACGCGTGACATGAGCGCGGCTGCACGGTCCATGGCATCACCATGTCCGGCCAATTCCGCAGGAAACATGATATTTTCCTGGGCGCTGAGGGAAGGCACCAGGTGAAAACTCTGAAAGACATACCCGAGGTCTTGGTTTCTCAGGGCCGCCAATTCATCCTCGGTGAGGTCGGTGATGTCGGTATCTCCGATCCAGACACGCCCGCCGGTGGGCCGATCCAGCCCGGAGAGCAGTGTCAGCAGCGTGGTTTTACCGCTGCCGCTGCTGCCGCTGATGACAAGGAACTCTCCCGGCGCCACATCGAGGAAAATGCTCTCCAGCACGGGTACGGCAAGACCGTTGAGGGTAAACGTTTTGGACAAATTCTCTGCTTTCAGCATGGTGGCATCTTTCAAACAGGTCCGATCGGTGAGTAGTGCATAGGGGAATCTGCCCTGAAAACGGCGAAATCATACCGATCGGCCGCGACTGGTGTCAACGGTATTCCCGGCCGAGCGGCACGGGGCGTCGGTTTTCGGGTGAGCACTTGCGGACTTCCGGGAAACGCGGCCTTAAACGTACCCGTCCACTTCAACTGCGGTAAGGAGGAATTTAAGAACTACGACAAGCAAAGAGGTCGCATCTTAAACATTCTTTACTCGCAAGTCAGGTCTTTCCTGCAGGGATTTGTTGCCCCATCTATCCGGGGGACAAACGCCGGTCAGAATCACCGTCGGCAGCTTGGGTGTTACGGGTTTAAGCTTGACGCTGATTGGCAGTTTGGCTATCGTCCTTATCTGTTCGAGTACCTTTCTCACACACCTGCAATTGACCGCAACATATCCAACCACAGGAGACGGACAGCCTGTGCCCGTCGGCCAACCGAAAAGGAGGGGAACGATGCGCAATCAACATCTCTTCAGCCTCGCCATCGTCTGCGCCGTTGTGGTGGGTCTTGCCGCAGCACCCGCCATGGCCAAAACTTACAAGTTTCGAGCAAACACCATTGGAAACAAGAGCAGCATCACTTATGCCGGCCTCGAAAAGTTCAAGGCGCTGATCGAATTCCGGTCCGGCGGTGCCATCAATGTGAAGCTTTTCGACTCCGCAGCCCTCGGGGATCAGGTCAGCGGAATCGAGAGCATGCAGGCCGGTACGCTTGCCATTGCCACCGTTGAGACCCCGATTACGACCGTGGACAAGATGCTGGGGGTGACCGCGCTGCCTTATATCTTCAGAGATCGGGAGCACGTCGAGACCGTGATGGAAGGACCGATTGGTGAGTTCATCAAAGCCCGGCTCGAAAATAAAGGGCTGCATGTGCTCGGCTACATGGAAAGCGGATTCAGACAGATCACGAACAACAAGCGACCCATCTACAAACCCTCGGACCTGAAGGGGATCAAGATGCGGACGCCCAACAGCAAACTGCGCGTCAAGATCTTCAATAGTTACGGCGCGAACGCCTCCCCGCTGCCGTTCAACGAGCTGTATACCGCGCTTCAAACCGGGGTCTTTGACGCCCAGGAAAATCCGGTCATCTGGGTAAAGACCACTAAATTCTACGAAGTGCAGGATTATCTTTCCATCACCAACCATCTTTACACGGTGACCTACCTGCTGATGAGCCAGGAGAAATTCGATAACCTGCCAAAAGGGCTGCAGCTCATGATGGAACAGGCTGGTGCCGATGCAGCCGCCTATACCGTGGAGGTGGGACGAAAGGCCGAATCGGAAATAGTCGATTTCCTGAAAGCCAAGGGGATGAAAGTCAACGATGCCGACAGCGCTGCGTTCCAGAAGGCATCGACGCCGCTTTGGGACGAGTGGGCCGCTGAGCAGAAAGATCCCAGGTTTGCTGAGCAGCTGATCAAGACAATTTCAACGGCCGGATCCGACCGGTAGCGATTGCTTCCGTGCTGCTGATAGACCGCATTATCGATGCGATTATGGCCGGCATCCTCGCGGCGTCGGTCGTGATCGCATTCGTTGCCGTAATCTTCCGCTATGTGCTCAACTCCGCGCTCTTGTGGAGTTTCGAGGTTTCCCTCATCCTCCTGACCTATCTCACCTTCATCGGGAGCTACGCCGCACTGAGGCGCGGCGCCCATCTCAAGGTGGATGTCATCGCCAACATGCTGGGTCCGATCCCGCGCACCGTTGTATTTATGCTGGCGCAGGTTGTCATTCTGGGCGTCAGCATCGTCATGGTGATCTGGGGCACAGAGCAGGCCCTGAAGTTCGCCAGCCAGACCACCACCATTCTCGAAATGCCCCGGGGTCCGATATACGCTATCATTCCCTTGAGCGGCCTTGTCATGGGAATTGACACCCTGGCCCGACTGATCAGGGGACTTCGCCGGGCGGTGCACGGCGAAGCGCCTGAGCAGCCGGAAGACAACTACGACATGGATAAGTGATCGGGTATGACTCTTTTATGGATACTTCTTGTGCTCCTCGGAATGATCGGCTTCGGCGTTCCCATCGCTTTCGCCCTGGCGGCGGTTTCCATCGTGGTGCTTACCATTGCGGGAGTAGACATGCTGGTGGTCGCCCAGAGATTCTATCGAGGAGTACAGGGCTTCCCTCTTGTTGCCGTCCCCCTTTTTATCCTGGCGGGGCAAGTTATGAACCGCAGCGGTATATCCGGCCACCTCGTGGAATTTGCAAAAACCCTCGTCGGCCAGATGCGGGGCGGGCTTGCAGCCGTGAACGTGGTGACGAGCATGTTTTTCGCGGGCATGAGCGGTACGGCCATGTCGGATACAGCAGCGGTGGGCGGCATCCTGATCCCGCCGATGATCCAGCGCGGCTATTCCCGGGCGTTTACCGGTGCAGTCACCGCTTCATCGTCTACCATCGGGATTATCATTCCACCCAGTGTGCCGATGGTGATCCTGGCGGCATATATGGGGGCATCGACCGGCGCTCTTTTCGCCGCCGGTTTGATCTCAGGGGTGCTGCTGGGCCTGGGTCTGATTTTCGCTTCGTGGATCGTCTCCAAGCGTGAGGGTTATCCGGCAGAGGACCGGTTCAGTGTTATCGCGCTTCTCAAGGCGCTCCTCAAGGCGGCGCCGGCGCTCACCATGCCGGTAATCATCCTCGGTGGCATCCTGGGAGGTATTTTCACCCCCACCGAGGCATCGGCGGTGGCCGTTGTGTACGGTATCGTTGTCAGTGTGTTCTACTATCGCACCCTCGGCATCAAAAAGCTCTACGGGGTCTTTGTCGAAAGCGGGATTCTAAGCGGTGCGGTCATGTTCGTTACGGCCACGGCCCATGTCCTTGGGTATACGTTTGCTTACGAATCTCTGGCCGATGAAGTTCTTAAACCGATCGCCCAGGCGGCAATGAGCCCCACCATGTTCCTGGTGGTGGTGAGCTTCGTGTTGATCGTTGCCGGCACCTTTCTCGACGGGATCGCCATGATGTTCATCATCGTGCCGCTGTTCCTGCCGGCCATCCAGCTTCTCGGCATCGATCCCATCCATTTTGCCATGGTCGTGATCATCTGCTGGGGCATCGGCCAGCAGACACCGCCGGTCGGGGCTGCGCTGTTCATTACCAGCGTTATTGCCCGGGTGGATGTGCTGACCCTGACCCGGTCCAATATTCCGTTTATCTTTGTCATGTTCGTTGTCCTGGCGCTGGTGATTCTGTTTCCCGACACCATTGTCCTGTCGATTCCCAGAGCCCTGGGCCTCTGACGTTCTGGAGATGCCATATGAAACACAATCGATTCTTCGATGTCATGTACACCCATACCGAAGGCGAGCCGACGTGCATCGTGCACTCCGGTATTTACTATCCCCCAAACAGCGACATTCTCGAAAAGCGGCGTTTTCTGGAGAAGCACTACAGCTGGCTTCGTAACGGGTTGATGCGTGAACCCCGTGGTCACCACCACATGTTCGGTGTGTTTCTGACCCCACCGAGTCTGCCCGACACCCATGCCGGCATGATCTGGTGCGACGGCGACCGCTTTGTCGACATGTGCGGGCACGGGACCATCGCACTGTCCATGGCGCTGGTTTCCCATGATCTTATCCCAAGCTGCACCGGCACCGGGGTTATCCGGTACGAGTCCACCGCCGGGCAGGTGACCGCCCACGTTCGTCAGGAGGGTGGCGAGGTGCGCGGCGCAAGCTTCGAAAATGTGCCGGCATTCGTGGAGGCCCAGAACATACCCGTCGAACTCCCCGGGTACGGCGAACTGAAGGCCGACGTGGTTTTCGGGGGCAATTATTTCGGGATCATCAAGTGGCCGCACAAGGATCTTCGGATATCCCCGGAGACAGGTAGCACGTTTGCCGAACTGGGCCTTATCGCCAAGCCCCAGCTTAATGAAAAGCTGAAAGTACAGCACCCGGAACATCCCCACATCGATTACATCAACTTTGTGACCTTCTGGCATGAGCCTGTACTTGACGGCTCATTCTATCGGAACGTTCACGTGTTTTCCGACGGCAAGTGCGACCGTTCTCCGGGTGGTACTGGAACCAGCGCCATGATGGCCATGCTGGAAGCTCGCGGCGAAATCAAAGTTCACCAGCCCATCCGCTCGGAAGGTCTTCTGGGAAGCGGGCAGTTCGAAGGGGAGCTGGTCCGGGAGGTCACCGTGGCCGGCAAGCGGGCCGTGGTGCCCGTCGTCGGGGGAACGGCTCATGTCATCGGCTACGCCAAGTGGCTGTTCAACGACAACGACCCGCTTCGGGATGGGTTTATCATTCAATAGATCTTCTCCAGGAATCCTGGAGAAAGTGGATTCGAGGGGAGGCCGGAGGGCGGACCCAGCTAGTGTAAAAATCGGGCACATCCTGCACATTTACGCATCAGGTAATTTTGCCAGGATAGCCGAAATTGGGGAACGCGATTTTTTCATTCATAACTTTCACCAATATTAGTGATAATTTCTGCGCTGTTGAATGCGGCCATCATGATTGCGAATACCATCCTAACACCGAAACTCTGCTGAACCGGGACGCCCCATATCTTAATGGATTTGGGAGGGAATAATGAAGAAACGGAGGGTTACCCAAAAAATGCCTGAAATGGAAGAAGCCGTTGAGTTCCATCCTATAGAAGTCTATTTGGCGCCCTAAAAGAATACATTTATAATGAAAGGAACCTCCAGATGGCAAGATATACTTTGATCCATTTAAGCGATTTTCATATTGGATTATCAAAAAGGGAATTGATCAATACAAATTAGGATGATCAAATCAATCGGCGCATTCTATACCGGCATACCGGCTACCCATTCGAACGTCTCAAGTTCCACCTGCTCCATCCCCCGCCAGGGGCCTTCTTTGTAAATCAGCTCCGTCTTGTACAACCCGGTTATCGTCTCGGCAAGCGCATTGTCATAGGAGTCGCAAACGCTGCAGACCGAAGGCTCAATGCCAGCTTCCACCAAACGCTCCGTATATGTAATAGACCTGCCGGTTCTCATTCCACCTCCGCTCGATCTCCACCTTGAGGGAGACATCACGGCTGGTTCGCTCTGGAAGTCGCGAGGGATCGGCTTGACGAACCTTGTGCTCGTAGTACTTCGACGGGGCGATCGGCAGTACTGAGCAGATCGGCTCGACCCCGCGGGATTCTTTGTGGTCGTCGATGAAGGCCGTCATCGTTTCGGTCGGCGGCCGAACTCCACCTGTGCGAAATATGCTGACGCCTTGCGCAGAATCTCATTGGCGCGGCGAAGTTCACGGTTCTCCCGTTCAAGCTCCTTGATCCGGTTTCGCTCTTCGCTCGTCACTCCCTCGCACCGCCCCGAATCGATTTCAGATCGGCGAACGCATTTACGAAGGGTCTCGGCGGAGCAGCCGATTTTGATCGCGATTGAAACCACGGCCTGTCACTGCGAGAGGTACTCGCTTTGATGATCGAAAACCATCCGAACTGCTCGTTCACGGACCTCTGTGCAATATCTCGTTGATTTTGACATGACACCTTCCTCTCAAACTACGGAGCCTCCGCCAACCCCCGGGCGATAGAAGATGATAGCTGTTTCACAAAGAGTATTACATCACGAGGGGCCCCTCTGTACAATCAGCCTTGCTCAGCATTTCGGGCGATTCCAATTTTGACGCGGAATAGCATGGTCCGCCCCTACGGGAAGCACTTTCGAATGTTTCTCCTTTAAAGTTGGGATAGTTACAGTTTGACACAGACTCAAATCACCTGTATTTAGTTTCTCAAAGCCTTCTTATATATTTATATCTATTTGATAAACAATCTCGATTTCTTCAGGCCTTACGTTAAGAATCATATTCAAAGACGAATAAACCGTGGGTCTTGGATTCTATTCAGGCCGGCGCCACTTGTATCGCACGGAACATGGGCAGACCGTAAGAGGTTGCTATTCTGCGCCGTGTCACACGCAACTGATCCATAGTCTCCTTTTATTGATTTATCTACTACCGGCACTCGATGTCAACCCCGCCACGCCCAGCTCTAACAATGTAGAGTAGAGGTGGAATATGCGCTATTTCCTTTGGAGAAAGCTTTGTGTGTATGGAGCCTTTTTTGTCATTCTCACTGCACCGGGAGCACTTTTCGGGGAGGAAATGGGAAATCGTGTTGAACGCGAAAATGGAATCCGTCTCATAGAAGCGGTAAAGATTGCCATCGAAAAACAACCCGATACCCTGATAACAGAACAACAGGTCGAATTCTCCAAGGGACAACTGCAAAAGGAATCGGGCGCATTTGATCCAAGCATCAACGTGGGTGTCTCGCACGCTGCTAACCGAACCCCGACATTGCCTGAAGGGTCGACCGTGAGACGCGATGCGACAACAGGCAGCGTGAGCGTTGACAAGAAGCTGCGCACTGGAGTTACTCTGACTCCAAGCCTGGAGGTGGGGCGCGTCGGTGAGGGGGGTGAAATTGCGTTTGGTTTTACTGAAACACCTGTCGTAAACAGAGCCAGCGTCAATTTCACAGTCTCCATACCCTTGCTGAGAGGGGCTGGCCGGGCGGCTGCGGGAGCCGATGAAATGGCAGCGAGGGTGAATGTCGAAGCCAGTCGGCTGGACCTGCTTTTTCAAGTTTCATCGAGCATCCGCCAGACGGCTCAAGCGTTTTGGCAGTACCGTGCGTCCCTCGAGAACCTCGAAATCTCGAGACTCATTGAAAAACGGGCGCGCCAACTGCTCGACAATATTCAGGGCCTTGTCGACGGGGGTGAACAGCCTCCGAGCGATCTGAATCAACTGGTGGCCGATTTGGCCCAAAAGACATCGAGGCGTATTGGCGACGAACAAGCTCTTTTGGTAGCGCGGCAGAATCTGGGGATTGCCATGGGGCTCCCCTACAAAGAGATCGTCTCGTTACCCCTTCCCGCCGACCCGTTTCCGGAACCTGTTCTGCGAGATATTCCCGTACAGCCCTCCGTTGACGTCGCAGGCCGAAGTCGGAAAGACCTATTGGCGTCGAAAGAACGAGAGCGGATCCAGGAGATTTTGCTGGTGGCCGCAAGAAAGAACGTGCGGCCGCGATTTGATTTGGAATTCAAGGCCGGTTACGCGGGTTTGGACGAAGGGGGCGAAATTTCCAATTATTGGGGCGCTCTTTATAGCAACCTGTCTGGATTAAATGTCACTGGTGGCTTCGCATTGGAATACCCCTACGGCAATAACGCCAGAAGAGGCGATGTATATCAAAGACTATCGGAATACCGGCGGGTCGCCATACAAACAGCGGATTTAGAACGAAAAATCCTTTCCAATGTCGTGGTCGCCATTCAGGCGCTCGAACGGAGCGTTTTAGCACTGCGGGAAGCTCGCGAATCGGTTGCCTACTACAAGAAAGCGGTGGAGGGGGAAAGACTGAAGCTGCTCTTGGGAATGACGACTGTTGTGGACACGCTCACCCTGGAAGAGTCGCTCAATCAGGCGCTGCTGGTTGAGGTCGGCGCGGAGAGAAATTATGCCGATAGTGTCGTGAATCTCAGATTCGAGATGGGCATTTTGGTCTCCGACCATGGTGAACTCAATGTGATCAGCGAGGAACAGTTAACGACCATTCCGCAATGAGGGGATACTTGCCGGGAGGAAAAACACCGTGACACAGCGTCTATTTCGCAAGGTATCGCTCGAGAGAATGTCATCACCCGAGCAACTCGACCTGATGATTCAGATCACCACCCCCAAAGGCTGGCTTGCGTTGATCGCGTTGGGATGTCTCCTTCTCACCGGCCTTGCCTGGGGGATTTGGGGCAGGATCCCGACAAAGGTGATGGGGCAGGGTATCCTTTTGAAAACAGGCGGAATCCTTGAAATTGTGGCTTCGGGAGCAGGTCGTGTGAAGGGCATCTATTGCGATGAGGATGATCTGGTGGTGAAGGGGCAAACGATTGCCCGTATCGCCCAGCCCGACATCATCGACAAAATCAGCGCGAAACGAGAGAACCTGCGGGCACTTGAAACCAAACTGGCACAGCTCAGTCAGTACTACGAGGAAAACACGCGGTTGGAGAGACGGTCGAGAGCCATGGAACGGGATACGCTGGAAAAAGAGGCCGATATTTTAAGAGGGCGCATGAGATGGCTCCAGGAAAAAATGAAGAATCAGAAAGAACTGCTCGAGCGTGGATTGATCACCAAAGAGAAGTTGATCAACACCAGGAAAGACTTTACTTCCAGCCGGCAGGAAATTGAAAAAATAAAAAACCAGATTCAACAGCTCGATATCAAAGACCTCGATCTGGAAAATCGAAAAAAGCAGGAGATTCGTACCGTTGAAAACCAGATCAAAAAAGCGCAAATGGGGTTCAGGGCATTTCAACGCCAAAAGGACACCGCCGGTGTGGTGACCAGTCCCTATTCCGGGAGGGTCATCGAAGTCGACACGGAGCCGGGTAAAATCGTCACCCGGGGAACACCGCTCGCACGTATCGAACCCGTCGGCAAACATCTCAAGGAGTTTGAGGCGGTGTTGTTTTTTTCCCCTGCCGACGGAAAGAGGATACGCAATGGCATGATTGCCCATGTTTCGCCTTCCACGGTGGAACGGGAAAAGTTCGGGAACATGTTGGCGATTGTGACGAAAATCTCGCGGTTTCCCGCCAGCCCCGAGGGAATGATGCGATTGCTGCACAACGAAGGTCTGGTCAGGACACTGTCGACCGAAGGAGCCCCGGTGGAAGTCCGCGCCGATTTCATCCCGGACCCGGATACACCCAGCGGGGTCCGGTGGTCTACCTCAACCGGGCCGCCGATGCCGATCGAGTCGGGAACAATGTGCACCGGTGAAGTCACCGTTTCCGAGGAACCTCCCATAAGCCTGGTGATCCCCCTGTTCAAGAAATATGTCCTCGGAGTCGGTCAAAACCTCAACTGAGGAACCGCATCGATGAGCAACACCGCGACACTGTGGCGAAGCAAGCGCGTAAGAACTCCCACCGTCTTGCAAATGGAGGCGGTAGAGTGCGGTGCCGCGGCGTTGGGGATGATTCTGGGATACCATAAAAAGATTATTCCCCTGGAAGAGCTGCGTGTTGAATGCGGCGTATCCCGGGACGGCAGCAAAGCGAGCAATGTCATCAAGGCCGCACGCAAATATGGCATGGATGCCAAGGGATTCCGAAAAGAACCCGAACAGCTCACAACGCTCCCGCTGCCCATGATTCTGTTTTGGAATTTCAACCACTTCGTGGTGTTGGAAGGTATCAAAGGAAAGCGCGTCTTTATCCGGGATCCGGCATCGGGACCCCGTGCGGTTTCCTACGAAGAATTCGACCAATCCTTTACAGGGGTAGTGCTGACCTTTGTTCCCGGTCCAACCTTTCAAAAAGGCGGCGAAAAACGCAGCGTGTTTGCCTCCCTCCGGAGGCGATTGCGTGGGAGCCATGCCGCCTTGGCCTATGCTGTCCTTGCCGGCCTGTTCCTGGTGCTCCCCGGCCTGGTGATTCCGACGTTCCAAAAGATTTTTGTCGACAGCGTGCTGATCGGAGGGATGAAAAACTGGCTAAAACCCCTCCTTCTGGCCATGGTGCTCACCGCTGTTGTGCGGGGTATCTTGATTTGGCTTCAAGAGAACTGCCTGCTCCGTACGGAAACCAAACTGGCCCTGAGCAACTCGAGCAAGTTCTTTCAGCACGTGTTTCGCCTCCCGGTGGAATTCTTCGATCAGCGCTTCGGAGGAGAAATCGCCTCCCGTGTTCTGTCAAACGATAAAATCGCTCAATTGCTCTCAGGCGAACTGGCTACCACCATGCTGAGCTTGATCACCATCGGTTTCTACGCGGTGCTGATGGTTCAATATGACGTGGTCCTCACCCTCGTCGGTGTCTCCATGGCGCTGCTGAACCTTCTGGCCCTGCGGTACACCAATCGGAAACGGCTCGATCTCAGCCAACGTCTCCAGCAAGAGATCGGAAAATTCTCCGGCTTGGCCATGAGCGGCCTTCAAATGATTGAAACCATTAAAGCCAGCGGATCGGAGTCTGATTTCTTTGCCCAGTGGTCCGGCCACCAGGCCAAGGTCATGACTGCCCAACAGGAAATGGGCCTGTCCTCGCAGCTGCTGTCGACCATTCCTTCCCTGCTGTCGGCCATCAACACCACCGCCATCCTGGCCTTGGGGGGGCTGCGGATTATCGATGGCCAATTGACCATGGGCATGCTGCTGGCGTTTCAAAGTCTCATGGCCGCCTTTCTCTTGCCGGTCACCCAAATGGTCAATCTGGGGGGCACCTTGCAGGAAGCCAAGGCCGATATGAATCGGCTGGACGATGTGCTCCGGCATCGTCTAGACAAGCGTTTTTCGAATCCCAAGGAGGCAGAACGGCCATCGCCATCCGGTCCCGCCAAGTTGTCGGGCCGCCTCGAGCTGAAGGACATTACCTTTGGCTACAGCCGTTTGGAAGAGCCGCTCATCCAGGATTTTAACCTTCTTCTGGAACCTGGGGCACGCGTTGCACTTGTGGGCGGATCGGGCTCGGGGAAATCAACGGTGGCAAAATTGATCACCGGCCTTTATGAAATCTGGAGCGGGGAGATCCTGTTCGACGACAAGCCATTTGACACGATCCCCCGGCATATTTTCACGAACTCTGTCGCCATGGTGGACCAGGATATCTTCCTTTTCGAGGGAACGGTTCGTGAGAACCTGACCATGTGGGATCCCACCGTTCCGGACCGTGCCATATTCGAGGCGGCCAAGGACGCCGAGATTTATGAAGATATCGCTGAAAGACCAGGGGGCTACCTGAGCCCTGTGGCCGAAGGCGGGTCTAATTTCAGCGGAGGCCAGCGCCAGCGATTGGAGATCGCCCGGGCGGTGGTGGGTAATCCGAGAATATTGATCCTGGACGAGGCGACCAGCGCCCTGGATCCCACTACAGAGAGCCTTATAGACAGCAAGCTCAGACGCCGGGGATGCACCTGCCTTATCATCGCACACCGCCTGAGCACGATCAGGGATTGCGACGAGATCATCGTTCTCGACCGGGGGGCGGTCGTGCAGCGAGGCACCCACAATCAATTACGAGAGGTGGAAGGCCCTTATGCCGATCTGATAAAGGCCCATTGATTATTTTAACACCCTAGCGAGAGCGTTTAGCCGTGGAACAGCGATTTACCTTGCCGGAAATCGAAGGTATTCTCCTCAAAGAGAGGGGCAGCAAGCCGCTTTTGCTGGCTGACCGCGGCAAGGTCTGGGTCGTTCAGTCCGGCGAGGTCGATGTGTTCTGCGTCGGGATCGATAACGGAAAACTTTTTGGACCCCGCATCCATGTGTTTCGGGTGCCCCAGGGAGAGTCGCTGTTCGGCGTGGATTTCAAACGCCACGGAAGAGGTATCGGCCTGATTGCCGTGGGCACGACGCCGGAGACCCTTCTAACGCAATACGATCAATCAGCACTGGCGAAGGCGGCGCAAGCGCCCGCACACGCCGCCGCTGTTCATGCACTGCTCCACAATTGGATCGAGAGGTTTTCGTCGGGCGTGGGCAAAGGATTGATTCCTCCCAAACGGTATTTCGAAGTGGATCCCGGCGCGGTACTCAAAATGGAAGAGCCCACTTACCTTCGCCCCGCCGCAGGCACCGTCTGGATCGAACACCTCGCGGGAAGCTCCATGTTTATGGGAAGAACGTATTGGCCGGAGGTGAAGCCGGGAGTATTCTTTCCGGTGTCTGAGCACGCATGGTTGGAGACCGTCGGTCAGGTTGAATTTCGTGTGTTCGATACCGCCGAGCTGTTGCAGGCGGATCCCCCATGGTCGGCCCTTCAATCGTTTCACCAGATGATGCTGGATTGCATCGCTGTAAACATCGAGCGCCTCGAACGCGACGACCAAAAGAGGCTAACGACCACGATCCAGGCGGATGGTCTCACACTCGATAATGCACTTTCCCGTCTCGGTGCTCTCCTTGTCGGCGACCGGGAAAAAGCCTTTGTGGAAGCCGATGCCGGAGATTCTCTTGTCACGGCCTGCCGAGCGGTGGGAAAGGCCATGGGCATCTCCGTCCGGTCGCCCGCCCATGCGACCGGCAAACGCCGGCCCCGGGTGGAGCTGGAGGATCTTGCCCGAACTTCCAAATTTCGCTTTCGCGAGGTCTTGCTGCGGGATAACTGGTGGGAAAACGACAATGGGCCGCTTCTGGCGTTTCGCACAAACGATCATCAGCCGGTGGCCTTACTGCCCGTTTCGTCCCGACACTACGATCTCTTCGACCCGGAAACCGGCAGCGGAGAACGCATCGCCCCGTCAACGGCGGAATCCGTCTCTCCCCAGGCATTCGCGTTTTATCGGCCCTTTCCCGACCGCGCCCTGTCCGGCAAGGACCTGTTTGTCTTCGGGCTTTTCGGATGTCTGAAAGACTTTTCATGGGTCCTTCTGATGGGTACACTGGGCGCGCTACTGGGGCTTTTGACGCCTTTCCTAACCGGTATCCTGTTCGATTCGGTCATCCCTTCGGGTGCACGGGGCCAGGTCCTTCAGATTGCATGGATCCTGATCGTGTGCGCGGTGGCGACCCTGGTATTCAACATCACCAAAGGGGTGGCCTTATTGCGGCTTGAAGGAAGAATGGACACCGCCGTCCAGGCAGCGGTGTGGGACCGGCTTCTGGCGCTGCCCGTGCCTTTCTTTCGCAACTATTCGGCCGGCGATCTGGCGAGCCGGGGAATGGGCATCAGTGCCATCCGACAAGTCCTCTCAGGCGCAGCGGTCAGTGCCGTTCTTGCCGCTCTTTTCTCGACCTTCAATCTCGCGCTCCTGTTTTACTACGATTGGCAGCTGGCGTTGCTCGTTATCGCCATTTCTGTCGCGGGCATGCTTTTCATAGCGGCAATCCTCCTTTTGCAGATCGGCTATCAAAAGAAAATTATCGAGATCGAAGGCAAGAACGCGGGAAAACTCCTGCAATTGATTACCGGTATCGCTAAAATTCGCGTCTCCGGCTCGGAAAATAGAGCCTTTGCCCTATGGGCCCAAGCATTTTCCGAAAAGAGAAGTCTTGCTTTTAAATCCGGCCAATATGGCAACGTGATGGCCTTGTTCAATTCCATTTTTCCGGTTCTCATTTCCATGGTCATTTTTTCGTGGGTTATCTTGAAGGGAGCAGGCCAGCTGTCTACCGGACATTTTATGGCGTTCATCGCGGCCTACGGTAATTTTCAGAACGCTCTTCTGGAAGTCATTTCCATTCTGGGCTCGCTTCTCGCCATCGTCCCTCTGTATAACCGTGCAAAGCCCATTATTCAAACCATACCGGAGGCGGATGAACAAAAGGCACCTCCCGGAGAATTATCCGGCGCCATCGACACCAGTCATGTCTCCTTCCGGTATAATCCCGATGGACCGCTCATTCTAAAAGACGTGTCCTTGCTCGTTCATCCCGGCGAGTTTGTGGCTATCGTCGGAGAATCGGGGTCGGGGAAATCTACCCTTCTTCGTCTTCTTCTCGGATTTGAAACCCCGGAGGTCGGAGCAATTTATTATGACGGACAGGAGCTGGCGTCGCTGGATATTCGGGAAGTCCGCCGTCAGCTCGGGGTGGTACTGCAAGGCGGCAAACTGATGCCGGGTGACATTTTTAAGAATATTGTCGGAACGGCGAGACTGACCATCGACGATGCATGGGAGGCCGCCGGCATGGTAGGGCTTGATCAGGATATCAAGCAAATGCCCGTGGGTATGCATACCCTGATTAGTGCCGGAGGGGGCAACGTATCCGGAGGCCAGCGCCAAAGACTGCTGATCGCCCGGGCAATCGTCAACAAGCCGAGAATCCTGTATTTCGATGAGGCGACCAGTGCGCTGGATAACAGAACCCAGGCCATTGTCAGCCAAAGTCTGGAAGGTCTCAATGCGGCGAGGGTGGTTATCGCCCACCGCCTCAGCACCATTGTCAACGCTGACCGGATTTACGTACTAAAGGACGGAGAGATGATTCAATCCGGTACCTATGACGAGCTGATGGGCGAGGAAGGTCTTTTCGCCGAATTGGCAAAACGGCAAATTGCTTAGTCCGATCTTTCTAAAAGTTTGACGACAACCAATGGAGGGAGGTCATTCTGTGTGGCGTATCATTCTATGGTTGACGATGCTTGCGCTTATCGCTTCCTGTTTCCAGAGCGATAATCCAGCCGAAAACCGGGCCCGTCGGGCAGCTAAAGCCAAAGGGAACATCCTGGTCGGGGCGGCGGGCCCATGGGTGACCCTGGATCGGATGCTGTGGCAGGGAATACAATTGGCTGCCGAGGAGATTGATGCCAATGGCGGGATCCTGGGCAGGCAGCTTCAAATCGTAAAAGAGGATGACCAGGGATCGGTGCGAGAAGGGCAGATCGTCGCTGAGCGACTTGCAAAGAACCCGGACATGGTAGCCGTTCTCGGGCACGTGGATTCCTATGTTTCCGTTTCCACATCGATTCTCTACGAGTATTTCGGAATTCTCATGTTGTCGCCCACTTCCACCAGCACCAAGTTGACCAACCAGGGTCTCCGGAGGGTGTTCCGTATCGTCCCGGAAACCGAAGCTTTCGCAAAGACCCTGGCCGAGCTCTGCGAGGTGCAGGGATTCCGAGCCATGATGATATACAACGAAGACATGGACGTTGCCAAGGACCTGGCAAACCAATTCGATGATGAGGCGGATGCAAGAGGAATCGACATTCTGGATCGACTCACCTACGAGGCCACCAGCGGTCCCAAGATTTTCAAAAAAGACCTGCGCTATTGGAAGGAAATGTTCACTTTTGATGCCATATTTCTATCCGGTACGCTGCCCGAGGCCGCCCTTTTCATAGAAGAAGCCAGGAAGCAGGGTATTATGGTGCCCATCGTCTCTGGGGACGGTATCGATGCCCCGAGACTCCTGGAACTGGTTTCCCCGGAAGAGGACAGCATCTTTGTCGCCACCACGTTTCGGTCGATAGACGACCGCCAGGAGGTGCAGGCGTTCGTCAAGGATTTTTCCGAAAAATATGGCTCACCGCCGGACACTGCCGCCGCCCTGGGTTACGACGCGTTGAAAATTCTGGCCGCCGCGATGGAAAAAGCCGGCACCACCGTTCCGGATAAAATCGCCGAGACCTTGCGCACGTCGCAGGGCTGGCCCGGAGTCACCGGCATTCACATCTTCGACGCACACGGTAACGTAATGGGGCCGGAGATTCGCATCAATCGAGTCGCCAATGGTCGGTTTCAACATTTTCTTTTTTAGTTTGCGTGTTTGACTGAAGCCCACTCCTGGTATTTTACTCGAAACGCTCTTTTCCGGATTGCCGTTCTGCAGGCGGGTGCGGTGCCCCGCCCTACGAAAGCATTACGACTCCATCAAATAGAAGGGCCGGGCACCGGACTTCGCCAAGGCTTCCGACTCCGCTCTTCGAGCTACGACGGGACAAGTCGACCCGACAGGCCGTACCGGCCGTCAGCGGTCGTCAAACAGAGCTCCCGCTCCCCATGGCTGCGGGGATAATCATCAAACGACAGGCCGTTCTATGCATGCCCTGAATTACAGAGCACAGGTCTTGCGTTCGCTGGGTGCCACCGACTCGGAAACGGATGAGCTTCTGGCCTATAACCAGAACCTGTTCGAGCATCCGGAGGAACGCCTGCCGGAAACCTTTCCCCTTCCGGATGAAGCCTTTGTGGAAGCATGGCAAAGCTATGTGTCCGAGGCCGAAGAAAAGGGCGTGTTTCCATGCCTGAAACAGCGGCTGGTTCAGTTGCGCTTTCCTATCGAAGACGGAATCAGTCAATGCGAATGGTATCGGGACGCAACCCTTCGGGGAAAACCGGTAAGTGACATCCCCCAGGCGACCGGTCTTCCCCTGAAGCGCCCCGGGGGCCTCAAACTGGTGTTGCATACCAGCCCGGCCGGGAGAATCCCTTTGCTCATCGCCGATGCGCGTGAAGATTTCGTTTCGCTGGTTCAGGCGCTCGCTTCGAGAAATGAGCCCAAGCCGGTACCCGAGTCCATGGGGGCCTGCATCGTATCGGGGCTCAACAACTGGGACAGGATTCGTGCGTTGCGGGAGGCGTGGGAGAGGCAACATCCGGACGACGCAAACGGCGCCGGCTGGAGCCGGGAGTTTCGGCGCATCATCCCGCAAAAGGATCTGTACCAGGATCGTTTTCTCATTCTGAGCACTGGTCCATACAGCTCTGTTTCATCCGAGGATATGGATCTGCCCGGCGAGGAATGGGTACGTCTGTCCCGTGTCATTCGCAGGGAGCACGAATGCAGCCACTATTTCACCCGGCGGGTGTTTTCATCGATGAAAAATCGTCTTCTCGATGAGATCATCGCCGACTACATGGGCATCACGGCCGCAGCGGGCCGTTTTCGGGCGGACTGGTGTCTTCGCTTCCTGGGGTTGGAGAATTACCCGGAATACCGGCAAGGCGGCAGGCTCGAAAACTACCGGGGGGACCCGCCGCTCTCGAATGGCGCGCTCAGAGTGCTCCGGGCACTGGTGCAGAAGGCCGCTGAAAATCTCGAACGCTTTGATATGACCCAACGTGAACTGCTGCAGACGCTCCATGGAAGGGCGTTGGTACTCATGGCGTTGACCTTTCTCACCCTCGAGGAGCTGGCCTCCCGGGAGGCTTTGTCATTGCTGCAGCATGCCCTGAGGAAAGTTGCGCCCGGCTCAGGTGGTTGAACAGGGGCTGCTGCGTGCGATGAGGTCCACATATTGAGGCATTTGCTTTCAACCCGATTCTCCCGCTAACGCCTTGTCATGGCGGCGATTACTGACTGTGTCGGTTCATTTATTGCTTTAGGCAAATTGGCCGTCGGGTCGTTAACCATAAAAAAGGAGGAATAACAATGAGCTCACCGGAATACACAGAAGATCAGGCGAATACCTTAAGAAACATTCTTAATGCCATGATCGAAAGGTCAGCCCGGGACGAGGCGTTCAGAAATTTGTGCCTGAGAGATGTGGCAGCGGCATTTAAGGAATTGACCGGAGTCGATCTGCCGGAAGGCTCCACGTTCACCTTTGTGGAACCCGGTTCCGGAGATTTATCGAAAGGCGTCATCGAGTTGCCGCCTGTCCAAGAAGAACTCAGCGACGACGATCTGGAAAAGGTGGCGGGCGGGGTGTCCTTTATGGATTTTTTGGCTCCCTTCTTGTTGCCAATTACTATTCCTATTGGGCCTATGGCGTATGCAGCGCCAAGCGCGTTTGACAAGGATAAATTGTCAGGTTGGATAGCTGATATTGACAAGGATAAAGGGCCAGGTTGGATAGCCGATTAGGTTTCAACCGATGGATGCAATTAAACCAATCCAAATCGACACTTTTCTTCCCCGGGCCGCGGTGTGGGAGATCACCATGGCGTGCAACATGCGCTGCGGGCACTGCGGTTCGAGCTGTGCAGAGCGCCTGCCTGATGAACTCACGCCGGAAGAGGCCCTGCGCCTCTGTGACGACCTGGCGCAGTTAGGGCTCAGGCTTATTACGCTCTCAGGCGGAGAGCCCCTCCTTCGCAAGGATTGGCCCGCCATTGCCGGCCGGTTTACAGACCAGGGCGTTGGCGTCAATATGATTTCCAACGGCTGGCTGGTTAATGATGAGACCATCGACAGGGCCGCCGCCGCCGGTCTCGAGAGCATTGCCCTGAGCCTGGACGGCGTCGAAGAAACCCACGATCGCATCCGCAAGCCCGGGGCCTTTGCAAAAGCCCTGAGCGCCCTGGAGAAGATGCAGAGCCGGGGCTTCTCCTCGTCTGTCGTTACCACAGTGATGAAACCCAACCTCACGGAGCTTCCGGAATTGAAGCGATTGCTCGAGGGCAAGGGCGTCGAACGCTGGCAGCTTCAGATCGGCATGCCCATGGGCAATCTCCAGAACGATGTCGAAAATGTCATCGATCCGGCCCAGGCACTGGATATCATCGATTTTGCCTATGATCTTTTACAGGAGGGCAGGATAAAACCCTACCTTGCGGACTGCGTCGGCTATTACACCAAAAAGTCGGCCGAGATTCGTAAAGCGTGCGGGGGAAAAGGCGCCAGGTGGTCCGGCTGTCAGGCCGGAAAGCAGGTTGTGGGCATTTTGCACAACGGCCGAATCGTCGGATGCACCTCGATGCGGGATGAGAGATATGTGGAAGGCAGCATTCGCGATACCCCTCTCCGGGAGATTTGGACACGCCCCGGGGCATTTTCCTGGAACCGGGATCTTTGCCGCGACATGCTGAAGGGATTTTGCCGGAAATGCCAATTCGGGGAACGATGCCTCGGCGGCTGCTCCACCATGAAACTCACCATGGCCGGCGGAATTGCGGAGAACACCTACTGTGCGTATCGCACCATGGTGCGCGGCCTGCTTCCGAAAATCGATCGCATTCAGGATGTGGGCACATTGATGAAGCGCGCTGAAACCGCCGCTGGACTAAAGCTCTATGAGGTCGCCGAGATATGCCAGTCGCGAGCCCTTGAAATGGCGCCGGAAAAAATCGATGCGCTGAAAGCCCTGGGGTATGTCTGCTTTAAGCTCGGGATTACAAAAGGTGTCGGGACGTCAATGCCAAAGCATTGGAGATCGACCCGGATGACGCCTATGCCCTCAAAGGCCTGGGTATCTGCCTTATCGCGCTTGGACGAAAAAAGGAGGGCATCGAACTGCTGGAAAAGGCGGTTGCCGTCTCTTCCGGGGATCACATGGACGCCTACCACGACCTGGCTGTCGTGTTATCCGAGAGCGAGCAGTATCAGCAGGCGATACAGGTGCTGGAGCGGGGCAGAAGAAGGTCCGAGGCATTCAAAGCGCAATCCGAAGTCTTTTATCAACACCTGATGAATCGTGCCGGTAATTGAGCTAGGATCGGTCAAGGTCGAACCGAAGGGCCCGGTTGTTCGATATCGGGTCCAAGCAAGACCCCAAACACTCCAGGAAAGGTCTGTCGCTGTGATCCTGGGTGAAAGGAGGTGAAGACAATCAATTGATGAGAGACGTGGTAACGTGTGCCATTATCTTCAAACCGTTTCATATCCTATTGAAAGGAGGCCCACCATGGCAATGCAGGACGCACAAGGATTTATGAAACAATTGTTTACGGATGAAAAACTCACCAAGAAGTTTAACCAGATTACGAGCGAGGACGAGTTTTTCGCTCTGGCCAGTAGCGCCGGGTTCGATTTTACCCAAGACGAGTGGGTGAAACTGAGCGAGGGTGTGGAGGCCAGGGCAAGGGCCTGGGCGCAGGAAAACAACATTGAAATCAGTGATGAACTGAGCGACGATCAACTCGAAGCGATCGCAGGCGGCGGCGTGGCAAGATGGGTGTTCGGAGGACTTTTCGGCGTTGCCGGTGGAATTTTGGGGGCGTTTGGCGGTGCGCTGGGTGGTGGCGCGGCTGGCGCAGGTGCAGGAACGATGGTGCTCCCGATAGTCGGAACAGTTTCAGTGAGTTCCGTCGCTGCGGTCGCCGGTGGGATTGGGGGAGGTATCGCTGGTGGGACTGGCGGCGCGGCACTTGGTGATTTACTCGGACAGTGGATCGAGAATCCTATCTGATCGCATCCCGGATCTGAGAAGTGCGCCATACGCAACCGGTGATTTGTGAAGCACGACCCGGCGCACCCATCAACATCTACATGGTAAAGGAGAACGAGGGGCACGGTTTCCAGAATGAGGAAAACCGTTTCGAATTTTACAGGGCCATGGAACGGTTTCTGTCCGAACACCTGGGCAGCAGGATGGAAGAGCAGTAAGCATTCGGACGGCAAGACCGCCGTGAACTTCTTCTCCGATTTCAGGAGCCGAAAATAGCGCTATCCATCTGCAACCCGGTTTGCAGGAGGGAAGAGAATGTCCAAAAAAGGAAGCCCTGGCCTTTTTGAATCGGCTGACCGAAGATTATGCACTGTACCGGCAGGTAAAACATGCCGGACAAGAGTAGATTCCATAGATAGCCCATGAGCCCATGTTTTTATTCACCCTGGAAAAGCCGGAGTCAATTGCCGATGAAATCCAGGGCGGTACAGACGAGCTTTCAGACGACCTGCAAGAGATGGTGGCCGGTGGCCTGGATACCCTCGTCATCGGGAATCCATTTTACAATAAGGAGGAGATTTTGTCCGGAAAGGACTGGATCGGTGCTTAGAAAGGCCCCCATGTGAACTGAAAACACTTTACGTCCTGGAGAATTGGTCGATCAGAATTTTGAGCATTGTCGACAGACCAGTTAGAGGAGGAGGTACCCATGGACAAAGAAGAATTCAATAAAGCATTGAACAAAATCATAGCAAATGCATGGACCGATGAGCAGTTCAGGATGACCCTGTTAGCAGACACTACTGCCATTTTCAAGGAAAACGGTATTGATTTGCCGGAAGGGCTCGAGGTCAAGGCGGTCGAAGACACAGAGAAGATAGTTCATTTTATATTGCCCCTTCACCAGTCGAAGATGAACTGTCTGATGAAGATATCGAGGCTAATGAGACTTTCAAGGCGAAGCTATTTGAAGACCCTGCAACGGTTTTAAAGGAGTACAATTTAAAAATGCCCGAAGGCGCAGAGATAGAGATACTCGAAGACACAGAGAAGCTCGTTCATTTTGTCTTACCTTCACTTCCTGCCGGAGAATTGTCCGATGAACTTCTTGAGAAGGTAGCTGGTGGTGGCATCCTCCCTGGGATTGATTTTACCACGAACGTGGGCATGCAATTATGGCCTAAGCTTCCCCCTGGGGCGGTGAGGGGAGATACACTTCTATTAAACCCCCAGTCATCGCCCGCGATGGGTGAAGACGGGTGGTTTACCTCACGGGGATTCTATAAGCAACCCGGTGGTGGCTGGAGCCGTGTTAACCCAGAATTAAGGGATTGGATAAAGAAACATGGCAGACCTATCTAGACTTGGGATGGAGAAGTCCGAAGAGAAGAAAACTGTCTTGGGACCGGATTCGAAATGAACAAGTGAATATGTCTCTTATCCGTTCTCCGGCTATTCGTAGACTCGAAGTCCATGTGGTACCGAAAGGAGGTGGTGCCTATAAATTCGCAGAGGAGCAATATGATTGTTCGTTTTCAAATCTTTGGCATGTAAAGGAGGGAGATTATGGCGATGCAAGATGCACAAGCATGTATGAAAAAGATGTTCACCGACGAATCCTTTGCGGTAGAGGTCACGAAGGTGGCCAGCCAGGATGCTTTTTTCTCTCTATCAAAGGAGAATGGTTTTGATTTCACGCTTGAGGAGTGGCAGCGACTTACAGTAGGCGTGGATGCTCAGGCAAGGGCCTGGGCGAAAGAAAACAACATTGAAATCCGTGACCAAACCGAAAAAACATTGAACATTGACGAACTTACAGATCAAGAGCTTGAAGCAGTGGCGGGTGGTGCCTGGGTCCAATGGACCCTTGGTGGTCTATTTGGCACTGTGGGATCTATAGCGGGCGCAATTGCAGGTGGTATTCCGGGAGGCATAGCCGGCGTTAAGGCCGGAGGAGCGGTTGGAGCTCTTTTCGCAGGGGTTGGTGCCGTGCCCGGCGCTATAATTGGAGGTGTGGTCGGTGCCGGCGCCGGTGGTGTCGCTGGTGGAATCGGTGGCGCTTCAGGTGGTGCTAATTTCGGTAATTTAGTCGGTGGTTGGATTGAGGACGCGGTTGGAATCACATAAAAAATGTTTGAAGAGAGATTTAAAACCGTCTTAGTGATATTCCATGGCCCGGTGCCTGGTCGAAGAAGTTTTAAGGGCTAAGTTCCTAAAGAAAGAATTGATCGATTCATTAAAATACGGGTCTCAGTGAATGAGAGGAGAGCTGCCAATTCAGTTAATTAAATAGCATAGCTTTCCTCCTGGAAGAGCTGGAGCTGTTTGCCGGCGATATCGCAGGCGATACAAACAAACTTTCAGACGACACTCCCGATCTGATTGTGGGCGGCCAGGAGACCAACACGAATATCCTGCAGCATAATTAAAAGACTTGATTTTCCGGAATGGTTCATACTATGGACATTATATAGCGTCGATTAACTCTATCATCCCGGCATTTCTCGAACTCTGTTCTCATATTTTATGCTGTTGTTTCAATCCTGGTCATATACATGCAGGCACGTGATCTTCACTTTTTAAGTTATCGTATTTAATTGAACTCCAGCCAAAATTACAATCAATCAAGAGGAGGAAGCCATGGACGAAAAAAAAATTCGAGCAGGCGTTTAGTAAAATCGTGGCCAAGGCATCGGAAAATGATGACTTCAAAGCAAGGCTAATAGCTGACTCCGGTACGGTACTTAAGGAAAACGGAATAGAAGCACCAGAAGGGATAAAAGTCAAAATCATCGAGGGCACCGAAAATGCCATTACTTTTATTTTAGAGCAGCCACCACCGGCGGGAGAACTTTCCGATGATGATCTTGAGGAGGTTGCAGGAGGAATAGGAGGAGATTCCACAGCCCCCATTGGCGGCAGCACGGTTGGTAAGGAATGGGTGTACGATTGGAAAACCAAACGTGGAAAATGGGTAACAATTAAATAGAAAATCAATGTCTAAGAAAAACGCTGTTGCATTTCTGAATCGGCTGGCTGAAGACAAGGCGCTGGCCCATCAGGTAAAAAATGCCGGCAAAGGGCATATTGCCGAAATTGCCGGAGAAGTGGGGTATTCCTTCACCCTGGGCGAACTGGAGTCGATTGCCGGCGAGATCAAAGGCGACACCGATGAGCTCTCGGATGACCTGCTGGAGATGGTTGTCGGCGGATTGGATACTCACTTTGCCGGAAACCCCTTTTTGTGCTTGGGAGAAGCCTACGATCATCTGATCAGAAAAGAATGAGACGGTGCTTCGAAAGGCTTGCCACGTGCCTTGAATACGATCGAGGCACAGGGAAAAGGGACTGATCAGATCTACTACCGAATTAAAGGGTGCGGAAATTGGTCATTCCATCACCTTCACCGATCCACATCCACCAGGAAGGAGAACAGATATGAAGCGGACGTGCGCTGCCCTTTTCGCTTTCGTATTTTTTACTCTTGCGGCAATCCCTTCACAAGCAATGATCTGCGGCAGGCATATGGTGAAAGTGGGTGATTTCAAGTTTGAAGTAGTGGAATGGTGCGGTGAGCCGGTGTTTGCCGAAGTCACCGGATACGGAGATTGCCGACATGGTAAAGGGGGACTAAAGGTTGAACAGTTGGTGTATGGACCCCTGCATGGAAAATACTATGTTTTGACAATCGTGGGTGGAAAGCTGAAAAAAATCGAAATCCGTCTCAAGAGATGATCGCTCAGGCATTTCATGCGAATAAGAGGAGAACCGTTATGAAGCAAGGAGGTGCTGCCTTTCTGGTCATTGGATTTTTTATTCTTGCCGCGTTTCCCGCACATGCGATGAACTGGGAGAGCCGGATAGTGGTGATGGATGATTCCAAATTTAAGGTGACGCAACAGTCTAAGAAATCTCGTTCTCCCAAGGTTGAGATAAAAGAAACGAGAGTACACTGTGGTCGACAGTTTGCTGAATTGGGTGATTTCAAATTTGAAGTGATGGAAAAGTGTGGTGAGCCGTTGTTTGCTGAAGTCATCGGATACGATAATTGCCGAAAAGGCAGCTCAGGGAGGAAGATTGAACAGTTGGTATTTGGGCCCATGAAGGGAAAATATTTTGTTATGACATTCGTGGGTGGAAAACTAAAAAAAATTGAATCACGCATCAAGAGATAATAATCTGAGCGTTACGTTCGATTTTTAGAACAAGCACTTTCGTTACTGGTCTGGTTGCGACATATGCGAAAATCGAACACCTCCGGCCGATTGTTTAGTTTAATATAAGCGAACCCGCTTTCTTTATCGTACCGGTTGAATCCCGGGGTGACAGCTCACAAACCCGTCTCGTCAACTTGAACTTACCAACGCATCGTGCAACTGCATTAAAAGTCTTAAATCGACTCCCATCCTTTTAAGGAGGCGAATATGTCGACTTTTCGGATCGTTACCACATTTTTTGTGATTCTCATCGCTGTGTTTCATGCCAGTCCCTCGAATGGCAGGAAGGTTATCGAGGATTTGGTCGAAATTGAACAAATCGGTCGGAAGATTTTTGCTTCCCGGGATGGTATCCCATCGACGCCGCTTGAATTGAAATCAAAAGAGGAGGTTTTGTGGATTGATTCTGGCGGTTACGTTGGTGCCCTGATAACCAATAAACGGTTCGTTGTGACTTCTCTGTACTCGAGCAGTTGGATGGACAAGCCTTTAAAATCGGACGAGACCCATGATGGAAGTCTTCTCGTATCACCTACACTTGCCTTGTTTATGACGAAAGACCGTGTCATCTGCTTCGACGCCATGAACCCACGCTTTATCGAACCAAATCGCAGTTTGAGAGAGGAGTTTCTTGAGGCCGAAGTAAATGATTATGTTGCTGTTGTCGTCTCTTCCACGCGTGCGCTAGGTTTCGGTACAGACGGAAGCAGCTTCAAAGAAATCCGTTTTAAGAGAAGAGAAATTTTTCAGTCAATCCGGACAACGCAACGCGTCGCCACCGTTACGACCAATTTTCGGAGGCTGACATTTAATGCATCAAGTTCCTTTTGGGCTGAAGTCCGGTTGTGAAGAACCCGCCGAGTGTCTGGAATCACTTAGGGGGATGATCCGAAGAAATTCTGCTTCCCGTTGCCACAATGATTCGAAACGGGTCGTCAACGTCACAACTCTCGGAACCTCAAAAAGACGGGGTTCATTTCAGAGGCACGTTGCTCGATACACGCTGCCGTCAAAGGGAGTTCGTATAATTCAGGTATGCATGGTCCTGTTCAGTACCGGAATGTTCAAAGGAGTACCTATGAAAAAAGTTATTGCGCTTGCGGTAATCACTCTTTTGTGGAGCCCGGTGAGTTTGGCGAGCGGTGTGACGCTCGTTCAAACCGTGGAGGTTCGAAAAGGGCTCAATGCCTACCAGTACCAACTGGACAACGGGCTCACGGTGGTGCTGATACCGAATCAGGCGGCGCCTCTCACCACTATCTGTCATTGGGTAAAAGCCGGAAGCCTGCATGAAACACCGGGAGTCACCGGGATCGCCCATCTTTTTGAACATATGATGTTTCGACCCCTAAAACCAGGCACGCCTTCATTTTTCGAGCGTGCGGCCAGGCTCGGGGTGCAGGTCAACGCGAATACGCGATTTGGGAGCACGGTGTTTACCTCGACCGTCCCTCAGATTAACCTTGAGCAGATGCTCAAGTTAGAGGCTGATCGCTTTACAAAGCTTGTGGTAACCCCTGAACTCTTACGGATTGAGAAGGAAGCGGTGCGTTCGGAATACTCGACCAAGTTTGATGCCGATCCGGTTTTTGATTTGTGGTATTCCATTTACGTGGCGGGTTTTCCAGGCCACCCGTACGGCTGGATGATCATCGGGTTTCGGGAAGATCTGGACAATATCAGTGCCGCCGACTGCAATGCCTTTTTTAAAAAGTATTACACGGCAAAAAATACAGGGCTCTTTATCGGGGGAAACTTTGACCATAATGATGTGCTCGAGATCGTGGTGAGATACTATGGCGAGTGGACCCCAGGGGTCGAGACAGCATTGCCGGAAGCGTACCAGCACAAGGAAGACGGGTATATTTTTAAAAGCGGACGTATTGTCTCCCAAAGTCCAATGCTCTTAGCCGGCTACCGCATTCCGGAATACGATGGGGAGAACCACCTCCTTCTCAAACTTGCAGATCATATACTCTTTGACTCTGATTATTCCCTGGCTAAGGATAGACTCATGTATGAGAAGAAAGTTGTCTCATCCATCGACAGTTTTAATTTCGACTATGACCGTTCAATGCTAAAGGCCATGATGCTCCTGATGCCCGGCGTTTCAATCAAGAGCGTGGTCCACGAGCTCAATGAACTGCCTAACGATTTCAGAAGCCTTTCCGATGAGGAGTTTTCCACATATCTCCGGGAGTTCCAAATCGAGGCCGCAGAAGCGATGTTCCGCAATATGTCTCTGGTGTCTCTATTAAGCCTGAGCTGGGGAAAGTTCGGAGATATTCGCCACATCACGGATTTGGCAAGAGAGCCGGCCTCGATCACCAAAGCGGCGCTGCAAACATTTATCGATACCTATGTGACAAAGAACAATATGGTTGTTGTGATGAATAAATCGGAATGACGAGAGGAAAAAGCGTCGTGAGACATCTTATTTGCATCATCATGTTGGTTTTTCTTGCCGGGTGCCAGGCTGCCAGCAAACCCAGTATCGATAGAGTCCCGCCTGATACGCGTTCAGCCGCCGGGCCGTTTATTGCCGAGCACGACCCGTCCCTCCCGCGCCAGGAACTCCTTTTCATATATCAAGGTGGGGCGGGCATTATTCCGCCTGAGCACCAGGGTGTCAGCAGGATCATAATCGAACTTCTCAATGAAGGGCCACGGGGCATACCCAGGGAGGAATATCGTTACCTGCTGTTTCACCAGAATGCGAAAATCACATTTTTTATTACCGGGAAAGCATTTGGGGCGAGCGTGGTGGCACCCCCGGAACATTTTTATGACGCTGTCGCGTTAACAGCCCAGGTGATCCAAAATCCTAAATTCGACAGGGCACTTTTTAAACGGTTTAAAAAGGTTGTGCTCACCGAGCGCTTGCAGATGAACGATCAAATGGCCGCCCTGAACCGGTACTTTGCGACTCGCGATCTGTATCGATATCATCCCCGCACCCTCGACGGGACTGGCTCTCCGGCATCCATTAGGAAAGTCACCCTTCCGCTTGTAAAACGCTACTTTAAAATGCTCACCCGGTCTCAGCATCTGGTGTTCGGAGCTATCGGCCCCTTACCCCCGGAAGAGGTCCAAGGTGCCCTCGAAAGAAGCGTCGCCTACGAGCCGTTTACCTATGAAGAGATCGATGCGAATGCGTACCGGCGGTCACAGACAACGGTGACGTTGATCAACAAACCCGGGGCGGTCGACAATCAGATTCTTGTGCTATTCGCGCAAAATGAGAAGGTGGACAGCCCCCGGTATATTGAAGGGGAAATTGCCCAACGGATGCTGGGCGGTGGGCTGTCGGGGAGGCTGGGTAAGGTCCTGCGCACCCAGCGCGGGCTGACTTATCACGCCGGATCAGGGATTAGAAGAGATTACTGGTATGTGTATACCTTCGGGGCCAATAAGCAGGTGCTCCCGCTGCTCAATGGCATTTCAGAGGTGATCGAGTCGTTTCAAATGGAGAGGCTGACCGAATCCGAGCTATACGAGACAAAGCTTAAGCTCGCGACCCGCTATAAAAGGGCGCTTGAACTGCCAAGTGATAGATTGGAAGATCGAATTGGTAATTTTATAATGGGCTTTGACCAGTCCTTTTTCGACGATTATATCGATCATGTAAATGATGTCACTCTTACAGGCGTGTCGGCATGGATCGACGAGAGGCTCTCCTTCTCAGGGGCTGCGATCTATATCATGGGGGACAAGGAAAAAATGGTTCCGGTGATCGAGCAGTATGGTATTCCCCAAAAAGATATTACAATCGTGGAAATTTCCGATATCGAGTAACTATCCTTTCAACCGGCCTGCCGCCGGTATCCGCGGATTGACTGTTTACTTGTGAATGGGCCTTCGCCGAACCATTGCATGGATCCATCCGAAATAAAAGAGAACCATTGATACTGCTGCTGGAAGGAGCCCAACTTTCAGGGCAACCCAGCAAATAGCAACAACGGGCAACAATGCGATTCGGATTGCTGTCTTGAGATGGTCATGTTCTGCGATATATCCCGCCAGTGACGGTGACGCATCATAGTATAACCTAACCAGATGTTTTCCCGGCGGTTTGGTTAAAAGGATATTATCCCGGAAGTTTTTCAGTAGGCTTACCTGTTTTGCCCTACGAGACCCGTAGGCGGCTGTGGCGATGAATCACCCGCCTCCGACGCCTTTTCCGCCGGATGTCTTTGTAAAGGAGAGGTCGCTTCCTCCCTTGCAGGTCTTGGTACCATCGGTCCGCCACCATTCCATCCTGCCAAAGCCTGATGTGTCGGATGAAAGGGTCAAGTATAGGTGATTGGTTGTTGTTTCACCAGATAGAGAAGATGACGTCGAAAGCGTGTAGTCCGCGTCGATAACAACACCCGTATATGTATTAACTTCATTATTAAAAGTCATCTCTACAATAGTTCCATTCTGGATGGCCCCGATTGTGCCTGATTGATCGGGTTGCGCGGAACAAGGTTGACCCCAATAATTAGAAGCCTGGTAAGACCATGAGCAGCATATATTGTAAGTGGGTCGGGGGGCAGTTCTATTGAAAAAAACCCGGGCGGACATTTCGGTTGCGGCCACAGCATCCAAATACCCATCCCTATCCACATCCCCGATCGCGACGTGGTAACTGTCCAGGGTCCCTAACAATTGGCCGTTGTCGCTGAAATCGCCACTTCCATTGTTTAACCACACGATATCGGAGATACTACGATTTGCGACAAAGGCATCCGGGCTATTGTCGCCGTCCACATCCCCCAACGCCACCCCAAAACTGAAGGCGACGCCGAAATTATGTCCGCTGTCGTTGAACGACCCCTTATTATTCAGGTCGTTTATCCATACCTTGTTGGCACCATCATTGGCGACAAATGCGTCCAGGAGAGCGTCGCCATTCAGATGCCCAAGCGCCACGCCATAACTGAAAGCACCGCCTAAATTCTGGCCGCTGTCGCTGAATTCCCCCTTATTACTCGGGTTGTTTATCCATACCTTGTTGGCACCCTCGTTGGCGACAAAGACATCCAGTAGACCGTCGCCATTCAGATCCCCAAGCGCCACGCCGTAACTGAAAGCACCGCCCAAATTCTGGCCGCTGTCGCTGAACGTCCCCTTATTATTCAGGTCGTTTATCCATACCCTGTTGGCACCCTCATTGGCGACAAAGGCATCCAGTAGACCATCGCCATTCAGATCCCCAAGCGCCACGCCATTGCTTGTCGCACCGCCCAAATTCTGGCCGCTGTCGCTGAACGTCCCCTTATTGTTCGGGTCGTTTATCCATACCCTGTTGGCACCCTCATTGGCGACAAAGGCATCCAGCAGACCGTCGCCATTCAGATCCCCAAGCGCCACGCCATTGCTTGTAGCACCGCCCAAATTCTGGCCGCTGTCGTTGAACATCCCATTATTGTTCGGGTCGTTTATCCATACCTTGTTGGCATTACCATGTGCGACGAAAGCATCCAGGTGTGTGTTGCCATTCAGATCCCCGAGCGCTACCCCGTTACTGATCGCATTGCCCAATCTCTGGCCGCTGTCGATAAATACCAAATCCTGCGCCAAGGCAACCGGCACGTTATACGGATAGAGCATAAACGGGCAAAGGAGGATCGCTGCCAGGAGGAATCCGGATCGAATTGATGATTTTCTCCATCCTTGGCGACTTGAATTTTTAATTGGAAGCGAACGCCTGGCTATATTGTTGCGTGTGCGAAGCAATACATTTCTTCCCATAACCCTGCCTCCATCCGAATCCATTCAGCTGTCACAATCATCTAAGAGTTATAAATCTATCGATGGAATACACATGAGATGTTTCTTGATGGCAACCCAGCTGTTGACACTCTCGTCAAAAACCAGGGCACAGATGTTCGACAGCAGTTAACGAGCTGAATTTCAGAACAAAAACCGAATCACCGGTTGGCAACCCGGCGTTCCGTCGCATTTAGAACCCGCGTTCATATAGAACGATCACAGCTCTAAAAACGAAGTGGACCCGTGGCTTTCCGCCCCAGCCTTGCGACAGATTTGGCTTTATAGAATTTATTGGATGGTCTTATTTGAGGGAATAAATACTTTATATATACTGAATCATATTTATTTGGAGAAATCCTCCGTGTCAACATGAAACTTTCCTTGACAAAAGGAGTAAGTAAACGGGGGAGTTGTGGACAATTTACAGAAATTAGCGGTGATCATTTCTTAAACCGATCCAATGCGTAATAGACAACTGACGATCAAGACGTTTATCTCTTATGGCGTGAAAAAGCCACCAGATTACCCGGCGACTATCGATTTCTTGACGGGTTCTCGGGGTCGGACCAGGATAACAAGAAATGCAGGATCCAAGGTTTACCCGCACGCCTGAGGCGCATAAATCCTCCAGGGGCGGATAAATCCACCAGAGGCGGGTAAACCCTCCAGAGGCGGATGAACCTTTGGCGGCGCCGGAGGCGACCAGGGATTCGAGGATTCAAGGGGTCGAGCGAAAGCTTGACTTGACGCTCTAAGGTGCGTCAAGGCGATCATGAATTTCATAATTCAAAAAAAGACCCTGATTTTCGCCTTAAATCGCTAATTTTGATATCGAATACACCATCCTAAGATTATCCGTTCCATACACATTCAAATCCTTTCCATTTCCCTGATTCTTTCTAAAGATAAAGTGCACAGAAAAATGTGCATCGTGCCCATTTTCCAGGGCGGGTCATGCCCCTTTTTAATGCTTAACAAAGAAATTTCAGTTACTTATAGTTTTGGCACAATTCTCGCTTCATTCTGGATTGAGTTCATGAATTCAGGAAAACGCACGCGACGTTCAAACCGTATGGTTGTCTATCCGACAGTGATCTGATGGTATCGATTCTTTCCAGGTTTCAGGTTTAACCCAACTTCGATATAATCGATGGCGCCATTGGACGATAAACGGAGGTGTCATCATGAAATCCTTAAATTCAATAATCGTCCTCCTCATCATATCCTTTTCGTATATTGCGACAGTCAACCCCGCTTCGGCCCTGACATATTCCGATATCGAGGTAACGTGTCCCTTGGACGGGACCACATTCAACGTCAAAATGGCTATGTCAGGGACCCGGTTGGGCATGCGTCTCGATCGAAAACCCTTGGGTCCCATCGCAGCGCCCTGGCCGGTACCGGTTTGCCCAACCGACCACTTCGTCCTGTATAAACAAGCATTCGATCAAAACGAGATTAACGACCTTAATAAATTAATCGGTTCTCCTGAATACCGGAACCAGGTCGAGAAGAACAGCTCCTATTACCTGCTGGCCAAGATTTATGAATTTCAAGGGAAACCATCCCACGAAATAGCGCACACTTACCTTAAGGCCTCATGGCAAGTGGAACGTGATCAACCCGAAACGTATGCGAAGTATGCTTCCCTGAGTTTGGAACATTTCGAGAAATTTCTGTCAGAAGACAACCTCAGGGATCCGAAGACGCTTTCCGTGGAAGTCCTGTGTGCTGAACTCGAGCGGCGTCTGGCCCTGTTCGACAGCGCCCGAAAGCGCTTGACCCGCCTAAAAGATCAGTTCGAACTAGACAAGAGTATGTATGAGAAACTCATCGACCTTGAAATGGAGCTGATAAACGCCGGAGACACCGCCCCTCATGAAATGCCGAGATTTCCGGAGGCGGAGGCGGCCCACCGGTTTCTGAAGAGCGCGGCAAATATGTACGATCAGGGCCTGCTCGACCGTGCCATCGAAACCTATGGTCGTGCGATTCAACTTGTACCGGATTTCACCGATGCCTACATGGGTCGGTTTTTAGTCTATTATGACATGGGCCTCGGCAGGGAAGCGATGGATGACCTCAATATTGTGATTCGACTCGAGCCCCATAACGCCATGGCACTGTACGATAGGGGTCTTTTGAACTTCGAGATCGGTCGATTTGGAAACGCGGCAGATGATTTCGAGCAATCCTTTATGGCCGATCCCACCTCTCTTCTCTGCGCTGTTTTTCTCTATCTCTCCCGTGAACGATCCGGGCGGAATGGTAAACCGGAACTCGAGCGCAACGTATCGAAGTTTGATTTAAGTCAGTGGCCCGGTCCGGTGGCGTCCCTGTATCTTGGCAATGCCACGGCACAGCAGGTGCTGACCGCGGCAAACCACCCGGTCAAACGCAAACAGCGCGAGTTGGAGTGTGAGGCATTCTTCTACGTCGGCCAATATTTCCTGCTGGAAGGAAAAACCAAATCTGCTGCCGATTTTTTTCGGAAGGCCGTCGCATCCAACATCCACCATTTTGTTGAGCATCGGATCGCAGAATCGGAACTTGGCCGGTTGCCGTAAGTGCCCGGCACATTGAGATCTCCGGGTCGAACCAAGCTAAGCAATCAAGATCATATGAGATACGACGAAAATAGGCCCTGATTTTTACCTTAGATCGCTTATTTCGATATCGAAAATATCATTCTTGGAAATTCCCTTCTGTTTCTTGAAACTTCCGTTCCAATCATTACAAGAAATGTAAAGGAAGTCCGATAAACGCCCTGATGGATCATTAAACGCAATCACATGTTGCATATGCTTCGTATTGAACCACCGGGGTTTCTATGACATGGTGATGACGCGATGATGGATAAAGAGACAGCCAGACCTCCGATTCGGATTGTCATTAAATACGCCCTTCTTCAACTACCCGGGCAAGTCCTCTTCTTGTTGATTCTCCTCCTGGTTCGGCGGTGGCTGGAGGTCCCGTCGTATCTGGTGTGGGGGCTGCTCGGCGTATGGGTGGCAAAGGATATTGTGTTATTTCCCTTTCTGTGGCGGTTTTACGACTCGCACCAACATCCTGACAGATTCGGAATGGTCGGACGCACCGGTGTCGCCCTGACCCGTCTTAACCCGAACGGCTATGCAAAAGTACAGGGAGAACGGTGGCAGGCTGTTGTTCCTGACGAGCAAACTCCCATCGAAAAGGGCGAAACAGTTTGTGTCGATGGCATCAGCGGTCTCGAATTGACGGTTAACTCCTGCACCGAAGATGGAGAACACGAAGACACTTCTCCGGGTACCGGGGAGCATGGGGTCGTACCAAGCTAAGCTATTAAGATTAAATGAGATATGATGAAAAAAAGCCCTGATTTTTACTTCAGACAGCTCCTTTTGACAGCGAAAAAGACCGTCTAAGTCGGTTTCCCTGTAATAAACCTGCTATTTTTCCATCACAATCAAATTATAATTTCGTGCAATGTCCGTATCTGTCAAACCGTTCCGGTATGTTCATGCTATCACATGAACAGCTGAGCAGCCGGCAACCTGGAAATCAAAATGGCCATTGAACTGTATTTTAGCAATCAGTTGGATCAACTGGCGGACAAATTCTCGGATGTCGTTACGGCTGAGATCCGGGGTAAAGACAATATCCTGGAACCGCCGGTGGTGATTGTGCCCAACGCTAATCTGGCCAAATGGCTGCAGCTCTTCCTGGCCGGGAAAAATGCGATATTTATGAACGTCGGGTTCCAGTATCTTGAAGCGGGCCTGTGGCGGATGCTCGCCGCTTTAGACTCCGGTGACAACAAGCCGGATATGATGGACAATGATCACCTTAAAATCCTTTTGCTTAACATTTTTCAAAATCTGGATCGCAGCGACGCCGACTTTTTGCCCATTTCACGTTATCTGTTCGGGGCAGACGATACGGAAAGCCCGGCTGATGCTGCAAGGCTCTGGCAGCTGTCCGAAAAGATAGCCCATCTGTTTAAGGAATACGAATTTCACCGAACCGACATGATCCGGGCGTGGGCGTCACCGATCACTGAATTGGAGGGCATGGAACGGTGTCAACAACGGTTGTACGCACAGTTGAACGTGTTAAGAGATGAACTGGCGAGCCGAACGGGAAAACAGCTGGTTTCAACGATGGAATATGCCGACATTGTTCTTTCAACCTCCCGAAACGGCGAAAGGAAGCCTGCAGATTCTCAACGCATTCATTTTTTCGGCCTTTCCCAGATTTCAAACTTTCACTTAACGCTTATCAACCGGCTTCAGGACTATTATACGATCCACATTTATACCATGAACCCCTGCGAAGAGTTTTGGGAGGATATCAAAACCCCGAGAGAAAAACGCTGGATTCAGAGGACACGTGTCAAAGCCCTGGCCATACAAACCTCCGAACAGGAGCAGGGCGAACTTTTTCAGCAAGCGGACCATGCGCTGCTGGCCGCCTGGGGAAAGCCCGGTCGAGAGAGCGTTCGACTGTTGTGCCAATTGACCGATTACGATTTCAATGCCTGTTTCACAGCCTCCAGACCACCCGCCGGGATTCTGCAACGTATCCAGAACGACATCCTCACGCGGTCTTCCGCCACCCGACATACGGAACATCTCGACCAGGACAGATCCTTGCAGATCGTTGCCTGCCCGAGCACTTACAGGGAAGTTGAAACCGTATACAACAGCATCCTGTTCAATCTCGAACAGGACGACACGCTGCAGATGACCGATATCGCCATTCTGGTACCGGATATTTCAGCGTACAAACCTGTGTTCGATTCCGTTTTCAACCGCCACCCCAGGCAACTCGCCTACAACCTGGTGGACTCCCACGCCGAAATCGAGAGCACATACGGAAAAGCCGTGCTGGCCATTTTGAAATTGGCCACCGGCCGGTTTTCCAGAAACGAAGTCTTCGACCTGGTGTTAAATCCGTGTTTCATGGGTCGCTGGAAAATTGGGCCCGATGATGTGCACGCCTGGGTGAACTGGACCCGTGAGTTGAATGTTTTTCACACGTTCGACAGTGCGTCCAAGAAGCGCAAGGGATACCCGGCCGGCAGTAATTTTACCTGGAAACAGGGGCTTGAAAGGCTTCGATTGGCAAGAATCATGGCCGCGCCGAAAGTCACCGACCCGGCAGGTTTTCTGCACTATGGGGAACGCGTTCCCTTCAGTGACGTAACAACCGGCGACACGGACCTGGTAGAAACGTTTTGCATGGTTGTAGAGGCGCTCCACCATGCCGTGAATCGGCTGCAGGCCAGGGACCTGAGCGGTGAGCAGTGGAAACAGCGCTTTTCCCGGACATGTGATCAGCTCCTTGAAATTCCCGAAGATTTCAAAGGGGAGGCCGCCGTTCGCCAGGCGCTGCTCAAAGCACTCGACAACCTTGAACTCTATGACCGCCTGGGGAAGGGTGCTTCACCGTCCGCCCTTGACGTGGATTTGATCAGAGAATTTATACGCGCCAACCTCGGGTCCATTTCCGGCGGGCACGGCAATTATCTGACCGACGGTGTGACCATTTCCGCGTTGCAGCCCATGCGGCCCATCCCGTTTCATATCGTCTACGTTCTGGGGATGGAAGAGGGGAATTTCCCGGGCAAGGCGGACTTTTCGTCTCTGGATCTGCGCTTGTTGAAGCGAAGGATCGGCGATATCAGCATCCCAGAACGCAACTGCTACCTGTTTCTTGAAATGCTGCTGTCCGTGCGGGAGAAATTGTACATCAGCTATGTCGCAAGGGACCTTCAAAAAGATCGTCTTCAGCAGCCGTGCAGTGTCATAAACCAGCTGAAAAGATATGTCGAGCTGGAGGTATTATCCGATGGAGAGCCGTTTCGTGTTTCCGAGATACCGCTTGCCGGCAGCAGCGAACGTTTCCTGGAGCCTGAAGCGATCAGTGCCTGGAGCGATGTTCTGGTGAATGATTCCCTGGCGGACCGTGTGGCGTACTATCGGATTCATCGATTGTGGGATGCGTTCGAACAACAGGCGTCGACACATGATTTGGAACGGGTGGCGCGGTTTCATCCGGACCTGTCGTTCGATGCACATGCCGCTGCCGCGGAGGATCCGCCGGTGGAAAAGATCACATCGAGGCAATTGAAAAAATTCCTGGAGCATCCTGTCCGGCAGAAGATTCAGCGGCATCTTGGCCTTTATGATGAAGAAGAAACCATCGAAGACGTGGTGTTATCTGAAGATGAACCATTTTTCTCGGAATTCCCGTTGGATTATCGTCTGAAAATGGATCCGATCCAACTCTGGATGGATGCCCACTTTTCCAGGATGGATGGGGGTACCGGTGAACTTGATCCAGAAGTATTTTACCATCTCGTCTATGACACATGCCGGCGAATGAGCCAAACGCCGGAGGGAGCGTTTGCCGATATCGACAGGGGTGAGATCATGGGTCACGTCAGACTCATGGTTGAGACCCTGACACCCGTTTTCGAGCAGATGGTGTCGGCAACACAGTTGTTCCGGGTTGTTTCGGTCGGGGATCCCGCCGAAGAACCCATCCCGCCGGACAGCCGTCTTGCCCGGAAACGCTTTAACCCGTTATCCTTCACGGTGCAGACCATGAACCGTGCAACGGAAACGGTTACGCGGGAAGTGGCGCTTCACGGGCAATTGCCCTGGGTGTGGAAGGATGACGATGGCGCCTGGCACACGCTCGTGTTAACCGGTTCCGGTAAGAATCCCGGAGAACCCGATAAATACGTGCTTGGGCCGGTGTTGTTCTACCTGATCTGTTTGGCCGGGGATGAGAGCAGCCGGTGGATCGCGCCGTCCGGTATCACGCTTCACATCGTTTACCGGGAAAACGTAAAGGAATGGACATACACCTTCGATCGTGAGACCGCCGAGGCGTACCTGATGGAACTGGTTTCGGATGCCCTGAATCCGTCCACGGCGGCATGGTTGCCGTTTGAAATCGTGACAAGCCGGAAACGATCGATTCAGCCACATAACATGCAGGACGGCGACGTGAGTGACGACATCCGGATGCTGTTTGCCGCTGAACTGGAAGACGCCTTTGCCGAGGAAGAAGATTATCTGATCCGAATGGCACAACCGGCAATTCCCGTGGATGCGTTCGACAGAGTCCGCAATCGCTTTAAAATTTACTTTGACCGGACCACCGGCTGAGATCTTAATTCGGCCCATACTAGCCCGGACGTTGCGCCGAAAGGAGACGTTCATGGGCGAGGCAGTTCCTATCGGGGTTACACAGGCACTGACGTGCCCCCTGGCGTGTTAATAACGCCAAGACGCCTCGCTTTGCGATGCGTTGCTCACTACGAGGTGAAGCTGTAGTATTTCTACCGCGAGCCTCGAATAACGAAGACCATGGACGTCTCCTTTTGGCCCGCAGGGTGAACTCTTTTCAGCGCGTTTCGCCATTATTGAGGGTAACAATCTGTATGTTGAAACAATAACCCAGCAGAACCAATAACAGCTTGATATTGTTTCTTTTTAGCCATCTGCTGAATAGAGTTCACGCAATGATCGGGCCAGGAGTGAACATGTCCTACACACTTGTGGACGACACCGCAGACATCGATCTGACCCGGCACGCCCTCATCGAAGCGTCCGCCGGAACCGGTAAAACCTATACCCTTGAAAACCTGGTGATACGGCTGCTGAAGGAACGGCAGGATATCGCTCTTGAAAATATTCTCATGGTGACCTTCACCGAAAAGGCGACCTCCGAACTCAAAACGAGGATTCAGGAAAAGCTTATCCAGGAGATCAGGGCCCCCGGTGACGGGGTAAACGATGGGGAAACCGATAAAAAAATAAGGGACACGCTGGATGCGTTTGACACCGCTTCCATCTACACCATCCACGGTTTTTGTCACAATGTGTTGAAAGAGTTTGCATTTGAAAACGGCAGTCTTTTTCAGAACGACGTCGTCGACGATGGACCTGTTTTCGACACGCTGATGAAAGAGCAGATGCGAAAAGCCTGGCCGGAAGTCTATGGCGGACATTTGCCCGAAATGCTGCACGTTTCCGGGTTCAGCACCCGGAAAGATCAATTCCTTTCTCTGGTGGTCAACATCGCCAGGCGTGTTTTCCGACCCGGCGTTGGGGATGAAATCAAACCGGACACCAACGGTCAAAGCATCGGGCAAATTCGAGCCGCCGTAAAAACACAGGTCATGGCACTTAAACCTCTGATCGGCGCTCCGCCGGCTTTCTCCGGCGGGTTCAACCAACTGAACATTCATGGATCCAGTAAGAAATCACTGATGGAAAAAATGGTGATGCCGCTGGAGACCTACCTGTCTCAAATCGATGAGAGCAGTTTTGCGGTAGCGGATCTGCTGGCGCTGATTCAACAGTTTCAAGCGGTTCAGTCTTCCGGCAGGCAGGGCATCGAATGTCTTGTTCCGATCAAATGGCTTAAAGCCGGGAACAATATTCACGTCTGTCCGAATCTTGAAGACATCACCGAAAGGCTGACGCGCCTGGCCGACGTTTGTCTTCAGCTCGCGTACTATCTGGCGATCGATGCCGTCAAACAGCTTCAAACAGATGCCGCCCGGGTCAAACGGCAGAACGGCTGGATCAGCTACGATGACATGCTCGGCCAGGTGGCGTCCGCCTTGCACAGCGACCATTCGGCCGGGTTGATCCGAACGCTGCGCACCAAATACAAAATTGCGTTTGTGGATGAATTCCAGGACACGGACCCGGTTCAATGGCGAATTTTCAAGCGGCTGTTTCTGGACCCTTCCGAAGGATCCTCTGAAAATCTGCTGGTGCTTATCGGTGACCCCAAACAGGCCATTTACTCGTTTCGCGGGGCGGATGTATACGCCTACCTGGAAGCCAGACATGCAATAGAGCGCTTGTCTGCGACCGGTGAGGCCGGGCTGTATTCACTGGCCACAAACTGGCGTTCGAAGCCGGAACTCGTTGCGGCGTTCAATGAGCTGTTTGGCCGTGACGAATGGTTCCCGCCCCATGATCAGGCCGGATCTTTTGAGATCGGCTATCAAGGCGCCGGATCGCCGGGTGAAACCGATTTGCCTGTTGTTCTCGATGCCGATCGTTCCAATCGCCCGGTGCTGAACGTCGTGGATCTTCACGGACCGGCATCACCCAAGCACGCCAAACCCGTCCTGGCCCGGTTTGTCGCCCGGGAAATCCGTTATCTAATCGACCGGGGAGGGATCGAGATCCGGGACAAAACCGGTGCATCCCGTTCCCTCGATTTTGGTGATGTCTGCATACTTGTGCGCGGAAGACCGGATGCCTTTTTCTTGGAAACGGAACTGACGGATCTTGATATTCCCTACTCGTTTTACAAAAAACCGGGCCTGTTTCTCTCCGATGAAGCCCTTTATCTGAGCCTGGTGTGCCACGCCGTCTTGGATCCGGGCAGCGTCCCGGATGTGAAAAAGGCGCTGCTGACGCCGTTCTTTGCATATAAACCCACCGATTTGTTCGCTCTTGAACATGTGCCGGTGTCTCACCCGCTCAGACAATTGCTGTTCCACTGGAATGACCTTGCCCGCCGCCGGAAATGGGGCATGCTTTTCCAGTCGCTGATGGAAGATTCGGGGCTGTTGTTCAGGGAAACCGGAACCCATGCCTGGGATAGAACATACACCAACTACCGCCAGATATTCGAACATCTGGAAACTGTCGCCTACCGGAAAAATCTGGACTTCAGGGGTCTCTCCGCGCTGCTGGACAGCTACCGGAAACAAACCGCAGGGGCGGAAGATGATGCCGACATCCATCAGATAGAGACCGAAGCGCAAAAGGTGCAAATTATGACCATGCATGTCAGCAAGGGGCTCGAGTTTCCGGTGGTGTTCATTGCCGGGGGACTGACCCAGCCGTTTGTCGACGATTACCACGTTTACCACGAATACGATCCGGCCGACCCGGATGCGGGTATCCGTAAAATCATCGACCTTTCCAAAAAATATGGGAAGGAAACACATGAGCGTGAGAAAAACGATGAAGACAAACGGCTTTTTTATGTCGCGTTGACCCGGGCCCAGTTCAAATTGTATGTGCCCTTTTTACCTGCATCGAGCAAACACGCCTGGATGGGGCCGGTGTGTCGATTTCTTTCCGATGCCATTTCCTCAGCGTTTCCCCGGGACAATGAAAAACCTGAAATCGGCTGGCAGGCACCGGAGACCCATACCGTTTCGGGACCGGTCGATGAAACAACCGTAGCCCAGGGGTCCGTTTCCGACAGAGCCATCGATACCTACCATCCTCTTTTGCCGTCCAACAGCAATTACCAATCCAGACGGATCATGCTCGAATCGTTCTCAAGCCTGCAGCGGAGGGATTCTTATCGCCCGGGGCAACAGACCCAGGAGACAGGGTTTCAGGTCGTTCGGGAAAAAGACAGGGAAGACGACGAAAGCTTTGCCGCTGTTGATTCGGATAGCATCCGATCGGTTCGACCGGACGATGACATTCCCGGCGGGGCGGATATCGGATCGATGTTTCATGACATCTTCGAGCACATCGATTTTGAAACGGTACCGAAAAACCCTGACAATCTCCTTGATCACCCGGAGATCAGGGGCGTCATCGTGAACACCATGGAGGATTATCGGGTTGACGGCCACTGGCTGCCGCAGGTGTGCCGGATTGTCGCCAATACACTGACAACACCGGTCAACGTGGTGGAAGAATCGTTTGTCCTGGGCCGGCTCAAGAAAGAAGACCGGATTCACGAGGTGGAATTCTGTTACCCCTTTGCCTTTCCGGCCGGCGAACCGTTGAAAATTCCGGACTGTGACGTGGTCAAGGGGCGTCGCTGCTTTATCAGGGGTTTTGTGGATCTTGTCTTCCGGCATGACGGGAAATTTTTCATTGCCGATTGGAAATCCAATCGTCTCGAGGGCGGCTACGGGCGGAAATCCATGGATGATTGTATGGATGATGCGGGATACCATATGCAATACAAGCTGTACACGGCTGCCGTGCTGCGTTGGTTGAAACACACGTTGGGAGATCGGTTTGATGCGGACCGCCATTTCGGCGGCGTATTTTATTTTTTTCTCCGCGGAATGGGAACAGGAAACGGGAAGGGGGTTTATTTCGTTTCGCCCCTCGAGGTGGGTTATTTAGAGGACCTCGAGGCAGAAATTACAGGCTGGATGTCCGGCGTGGCTAACCCGAACATTCCATGAGATCTTTTCTACACTATAGGTGAACGGATTATCGGAGACCACAGCGTCATGACAGTGTTCAACGCGAACGACGATCAGCTTATGGAGCACCTGGCCGCTTTCAAGATATTTGAAGGAATGGACACATCGGCGACAGCACCACTTAACCCGTTCATCCGTCGAATGGAGCTTTCATTACTGGATTACATGACCATCCGGGATCTGGTTGAATTTGGCGATTGCCGGGGGGACGTGCCGCTTATTGTTGTGTTGATGGGCATGTTCGCAGGACTCCAGGAAGGCAGTCTTTGCCTGAACCTCGATAAAAAGCAATTCTTGAGCCATCTGCCGCTCGACGACCAAAAAAGTGCGCATGCCGTTCTTGGTGATTTTCTGTCCGGGCTTGCGGCAGGCAGGTATCAAAAACTGATCACGAAAAACGGCGGGGAATATCTGCCGCTGATTCTGGATGAGTCGGACGGCAAAAGCCTGCTCTATTTTCAAAAATATCATGTACACGAAAAGCGTCTCAAAAAGCGGATTGAAACATTATTAAATGCAGGGGTTTCAATCGCCCTGCAGGACCAAAAAATTGAAACGCTCATAGACGAGATTTATTCCGATCCGCTTGCCATCCGTGTGGGCCAAAATAATACCCCGATTGCCAGAGACCGGCAGCAAATAGACGCCATTCGACTGGCCCTGAAAACTCAATTTTCGATCATTTCCGGCGGCCCGGGAACCGGCAAGACATCATTGATGGTAAATATCCTTCGTTGCCTCGTTCGGGAAGGGATTCCAGGGTCCCGTATTGTTTTGGGAGCACCCACCGGGCGTGCGGCGCAACGCATGACAGAAATGGTTCAAAACAACGTGGCATCCATCGAAGAACCCTCCCTGGATGATGTCACCCTCCTGGATCTGAAAGGCAGCACCTTACATAAAATCCTGGGTTACAGAAGCTATTCCCATGACTTTTATTACCGGCAAACCAATCCGCTGCCGGAGTCAGTGGTGGTGATCGATGAAGTCTCCATGGTGGATGTCGTCATGCTGGATACGTTTCTCCAGGCAATCGATCCGGTGCAAACCAAACTGATTCTTCTGGGAGACAAACATCAGTTGCCATCGGTGGAGGCCGGGGCTGTTTTTGCCGAAATGATACCGGATGGAACCCGGGCGGCGAGATTTGAAGAGCAGTTTGTCGTTTTGGAAAAGGTCTTCCGTTCGGGAACCCATCTCCTGGAATTGGCAAATCAAACCAACCAAGGCGTTTTCCCAGCGTTTGAGGCAGTCGCGTTTGAGGAGGCGCTTTCCCAAGCGCCGGATCAATGGGCTTTTGTCAATGCGGAAGGCTATGGTCCCTGGCGTGACCATCTTCACCAGTGGGTCAGCCGTCAGTATCTTAGCCCGATATCCGGCGGTACAGAAAGCTATGCGGATTTGATTAAACAGGCGAATCAGATGACAGCCGACCATATGGTATCCTCCGAAGAGGGAAGGGCCCTGTTGAGCCGGTTATTCTCGGTTGTCGAACGGGCGAGAATATTGTCCTTTCTTCGCAATGGCATATTTGGTTGTTCGGTCATCAATGATGTCATTGCCGATCAGTTGATCCACTTTTTTGATCCTCCAGCCAGGGGGCACGTGGGCGGGTTTTCCGGCGCCCTTGTGATCATCACCCGGAACGATTATTCGAAAGAGCTTTTCAATGGTGATGTGGGCGTCATCATTAAAGATGCCCATGACACTTACAGGGCGTTTTTCCTGCGCTCGGGCACATATATCAGCTTGCTGGTGAATCTTTTACCCTCCTGGGAATTGGCGTTTGCCATGACGGTCCACAAAAGCCAGGGATCCGAGTTCGATGACGTCATGCTCGTTCTGCCCGATGACGAAGACCACCGGCTGCTCACCAGAGAGATTGTGTATACCGGCATTACCCGGGCGAAAAAGCGGGTGCTGTTGTATGGTTCGCAGAAAGCCTTGGATACGGCACTGCAACGGAAAATTCAAAGACAATCCGGATTTATGTGGTAGCTCGAGGGGCGGTCAAATCAGGTCGGATCGGCAAAATCAAGTGGATTAGGCTACATTCTTAAAATTAACACATTCGGTAAGTTTGTCCCGATAGCCACAATTGAAGAAGCTCTTGGGGTTCTTGGGGTGGGACCAAGCTAAGATACAAAAATTATACAAAAAGTATGAAAACAAGTCTGAAATACTAAAATTGAGGCAAAGATGGTATTTCCAGCTCCGCGGCGTGAAACATGGGTATTTTGCATCAAGTTCATCGGGTTTTGCGCTGTTTTTTTCACCCTTCTCAACTACCTTCCCGCAAAGGTCTTTACCGAACCCATGAACGAATACACTGCAGCCATGATAAGTCTGCTGCTGTCATTGATAGGGATCAGTACTTCGGTGAACGCCGCGACTATCAGCTCAGTGGGTTTCAGTGTCAAGATTATCACCGAGTGCTCGGCCATCTATATTACTATCCTCTACTCATCCTTTGTGATGTCCTATCCAACGGACCTGAAGAGCAAATTAGTAGGGCTGCTCTTAGGTATACCGTCCCTTTTTCTCATCAACCTGATGCGTCTTGTCATTATTTTTCTTCTCGGTCTCCATTCGAGGTCGGCCTTCCACATCGCCCATGTATATATCGGCCAGATTGCGATGATTCTGGTCGTTATTATAGCATGCATAGCCTGGTTACGCTCGATAATGCCGCCTCCACGAAAGACACCCTCGTAGCCTGATCTGTGGGAAGGAAAAGCCGGACTTATCGATCACAGTTGTGTCCAACATGGTGAAAAACCACCATGGCCAGCCGGTAAAGACATATGTAAGGAAGAATCAGCTTTGCTTTTTCATCAAGATTGAATGGAAACAAACCAAATAAAACATGATTGCTGCGCAGCCGATGTATGAGACTGCAGGGACCGAACAGGGTGGTTCTTTGGTCATCGGCTCCGACGAGATGAGTTCAATCCCCTCTCCAGTGCCGAGGTTGCGGGAATACTGCTTTTCGGTCTCGTTGTTCCAGTGTTCATGCACTCCCAGGCTCTCCATTCTGATGCCATCACCCTCTGGGTCGTAGAATGTGTCCGATGGTGGGGAGTCCGCTAACGCCGCTTCGTGGATGTAATCCTGCGCCGCCCCTTCGAGGCTCCCTGCTCCCCACAGGCCGCCGCTTACGATGGCAGGCCACTCCATCTTGAGGAAGTCGTACCCCACTGAATCGATTGCCACCGGATCCTGGGATGCGAAAACACCCGAGGGCCAATCCCCGTAAAACGGGGGGGAATGCCACCTGTACGGCTCACCCTGCCAGTAGTAACCACAGTAGAGGGCATCCACGAGGTAGAGAACCGTTTTCGCGCCCAACTCTCTGTGACCCATCAGATCCACCAGCGGGCGGTAGTAGCCCCGTCCCGGAAGTCCATATGAATCGGGAGGGGAAGGCAGGTTGTCGTGCAGATTGTAGTAGTCGTAATTTTCTCCCCAAATTGTTCCCACCGGACTGCGGATCAGTGAACCGTAGTGGTTTTTGGCACATACGGTAATGCCGGCTGCGTGCCCTTTCATCACGGGCACATTGATGATGTAGTCTGCCTGAGCAATACAATCGGGAAGGTAGTCCAGCTCCTTGCCGGCCGCGTCCGGAGTGCTCCAATAAACTGGTAAATATGATTCGGATACAGGATGGCGCCCCTCTGCAAGATAATGGTCGATATAGTTCACCGAGGGGAATTCCATGTGCAGGATGTCATAGTACTGGTTTGGAAAGTACGCTGTGGTGTCGCCTATGAATATGTCCGACTCATTCACGCCGACAACATGAACCAACTGCTTGAGAAGCGCTTTGATGACGTGCGGACTGGTATCGGCCCTCTGCTCACGCCCGTCGCGCAATTCGCGGGAGGATGGATTCGAGCTCCCGGTGATATTGCAGTTGGCCAGGTTCATTTTAATGAAAAACCGCTCCCCGGGAAGGTAGCCGATATTTCTCTTACGGCGTTTTCTGTTAAAGTGGCGCAGAAGAGCGTCCCAGGCGGCCTTTTCGGTCTGCTTGCCGGTCAGCCATCGTATGGCCTTTGAAACCATCTCATCCACTGCCAGTTGGTCGGTGTGGTTGCCCTGCCACCAGAATTCTGTCGTCAACGGCCAATCCCAGTCGGTTGCGTCCGGATCGAAAATCCACACCACGCGGCCAGGTTTGTACCCCCGGGCAGTGCCAATGGGTTCATTGACGGGATCATCGGTTAGACCGGCACCGGCGCTCAGCACCATAATCGAGGCGTTCGGCCCCATGACGCCCACGACGCAAAACCACGCGGACGCCACTGCCAACCCCAAGCAGACGGCGGCCGTGGCATAGCGTGACTGGTAGACCTGTCGCCGCGCCCTGCCAACAGCTAAGGCGGAACCGGCGAGACCCAGTAGCCAAACCACAAAACTTGACGCCATGGGGGCAGCAGCGCTCATGCAGGGGTACATGGCGCGGCTCGGTTTGGGAACCACGCGCACCAAAAACCAGATCAAGGACAGCAATCCGCACAGCGGCAGCAGTATCCCCGCCCGGGACCTGAAGTGCATCCGGGGCACCGGCGGTCCCCGTTGAGCGACCCTCTTCTTTGGGCACCGCTCCCCATGAAAACGGCCGTGCATCACAGAACACCTTTCAGATGTTAAGCTTGAATTTGTCAGCTGGTATGGGGTAGTGACCGAGTTTGTATTTAGACTATTATGGAAAACTTATGGATATTATCTTTACTAATAATAATCCCATACAGTTTGAAAAACTTAAAATCAAGAAGCAAAAAGAGCCTCAAGAATTTTTATGTTATTGAATTAAATGGACTGCAAGAAATGACTAACACCGACGGGCTTGTAGCGGCTTGTCGGCCGGAGCAAGATAACCTTCAGAAAATACATTGAATAGCGATCATAAAGGGCCTAACACAATGCTTGGAGAGCCCATTTTGATATCGAAGATACCATTCTAAGAGAACTCCTTGAGGCAATTTGCGAATCACATCTTGCGCATTCTCTTCAGTGTGCTATAGGTCTTCGTATCTGTTTGAACTTCACCTGTTTAGACCATCTTCCGCCTGAAGCTCCTTCAGTCCGTGGTATGTGAGGGACGATCTATCGTCCCTCCGTCAAGCAGTTTTTTATGTGTTTGAATTTCTACGTTAAACGAATTAACTGGTTTCCCCGATGACAAAAAAAGGATATGCCATGCCGATGGATGGGCCCAAAGTCAAAGACCGCGATGTCGTGCTGTGGAACAACTCGGTGACCCGACTCAGCCGATTCTGGAAGAGCGGGCCGCTGGTGCTGGTTTTTCTCCGTCATTACGGGTGACCGTTTTGCCGGGAGCAGGTGGCGCAGTTGCGCCGAAGAGAAGATGAGTTTCAGCGCCTCGGCGCTCAGGTGGTGCTGGTCGGACTTGGAACCCCTGAAGAAATTGCAGACTTCAAGGAGCAGTTCCAAGTTCCCTTTCCCATGGTTTCCGATTGGGAAAAGCGCCTTTTCCGCGATTTCGATCTCAAACAGATGTCCCCGTCCTCGATGCTGTCGGTGGGGCTGGCCGTGAAAGGATTTATGACCCTGGCCAAAGGCCACCGCATGGGGATCCCCAAGGGTGATGTGATGCAACTTCCCGGAGTTTTCATCATCGATACCGCCGGCCGCATCCGCTTTAGCCATTACGCGCGGGATCCGTCGGACCATCCAAACCCCGACTCTCTTTTGAACGTGTTGCGGTCCGATGCGGATCTCGGCACTCCCGCCAAGGACAAATAGGGGACAATCTTTAGTCCCTCCGTCAAGCACCTTTTTAAAGTTATTCAGAAAGATAATGGGGTCGCGTATTGATTATTACGTATGTGGAAGGCTGATTCATTCAGACTTAGGAATCGGTGTCGGGGTCGCTATCAGTTCAATTTGGAAAAAGGAGATTGGAGGAACTCTGAAACGATTTAGATGCCAGGATCGCAAGCAGCACGAAGCAATATGTGCTCAGATAACAAACATAAAGTTGCTGGAAATTACGCTTACAGGCGTTGCGAAATCAATAATGAATATTTAAGATGCGACCCCTCTGTTTCCATCGTCCAGATCCAAATGAAAGCGGACCGGCCCCCGCCAGTTTCCTTCCCCAAATCTGGTGTGCAGGGCACAAGCGGAATTAGGGTCGGACCATGAGGTGGCGATGGCGACATGCCCCTTTGGGAAAGGCGTAACTTCAGCCTTAATGTGGTCCAAGGGAGCCAGGGCGGTTTCTTCTTCAACCAAATCGTCATTTTTTCCGTAACAAATCAGCCAAGGAATGCCCATTTCCTTTATCCGTTTCAGATTTAGCCTCTTTCCGAAAAGCTTGACGGGAAGCGTGCCGTCGCTGGTAATGGGGATGTTGTAAGACTGAAAACTCATTTTAGTGATTTCCAAGGGCAGATCGTTACGCTCATTATTCAACCAGTAATTCAAGGCGGCGGCGGTTTTACTGACCCGGGCGGACTTTCCCTTCTGCCGGGCAAACATCATCAAGTCCCTGTAAAATGATGGAATCGGCGCTTCTTGCTCGATGCTTTTGATTTTGTAAACCCAGCCCATCAATTTGCCGTCTGCCACCTCATTGCCGTTGGGCAGGGTCTTGATACCATACGCCAGATCGTTGAACCGCGGGGGGAGGGTGTTTAGGAACTCCGACAAACCTTTACTCCGGGTACCATCCATGGGGGCCACACAGGTAATAAAGGCGTCCACCAGACCATCGAGTTCCCCTGAAAGCAGATCGCACAGACCGGAAAATCCGCCCTGACAATATCCGTTCAATGTCACCGGTTTCCCGTGACGTTTCATGATGGTTTCACAAAATAATCGGGTGTCCCTGGCATCATCTTCACCAGTCATCACTTGTAGGGGTTCTGTGGTTTGGATATCCTTCAATATCCGTATATACGTGGGGATACCCTGGTTGGCAAAACAGTGGGCGTAACTTCGATTTTCGTCGGGTAAGAACCCTAAAATGTTGGCGCCCAGTACATAAGGCGGAAGGATCAATACTGGCTTCCCGTCTTTTTTTATCTCCAATCCTTTGACTGTCGGCGCTATTTGATAGAGCAAAATCGGTCTGTTTCCCCCGCCAGTGTATGCTCCCCCTTTTCGAAATGAAAACCATATTCGGGCTCAATGGCCTGAATGGCCTTTGGGTAAGCGTTTGCCACCAAATCCATTAAATAGGCCTGCCTCCTGGCAAAGGCCGCCCATGGTTCCCCGTTCTCATTCGATGATGCGCTGCCAAGGGCGGCGATCAGCGCTCCCATTTCCATTTGACCGTAGCTGTTGATGGACCTGAGCCCGGAGAAAAATGCCCGGTTAAGCAAATCGATATTGAAATCCTGCAATTTGAGGTAGGATAACATGCTGTCCAGCGGAGTTGAGGTCAGTAATTTTCCGCTTTCAACTTTCGTAAAATACCCGGTGGAAATTAAATATGGCATCAAGAAGTCGCCGGTATATTTGGAAAGGCCGACGATATAGTTTTGGGATGCATTGATAAGTTGACACATTGCGGAGGCGTTCTTGCCGAATGTCTCGGTTAGGAATGCAACCCCATCAAATGATTTACCGTTTGTTGCCGTCATGGCTTTTCTCCCGCGTTGTCACGCGCTGCGTTTATTTAGATCTCAGCAATCACCCTCCCCCTCCTCTTTTCTGGGGAGAGAATCCCTCTGCAGGCTCGTGTTCATATGACCAAAGTGACTGTTCCACTGAGGGATTTTCCCCCAAAGCCGGGATTTCCCCTGCCTTTCACCCAGCTGAAGGGGACGCGCTCGCCGGTGCGGTTCAAAGCGGCGCATAATCATCTAAAATCAAAATTCATGCCATATGACTCAAATGAAGATATCTGTCTGATATTATATAATAATACAGTATATAGCGGTGTTGAAAGGAAGATCCCGTTTAGGGTATTTTATCCCCAATTATTCTATTTTATTATATATTTTTCATTCTTCCGGGAGCGGGAACCGAACTCCCAGGGTTTCCGGCCCTGGAAATTCATTTTCCTTCATTAGGACTGCCCCGGTGCCCGCTTCACTCATAACTATATAAATTCGTTGTTAATATTTCAAATGTCGATCTGAAACCGGCACTGTGTCGTACGGCAATCTTCGGCTGTTACCCCGGCCCGCTCAAGCGTCAAGGTATCCTCAGTGGATCACAATTGTCGGGGTTGAGAACAAGAGTGTGTGAATAAGAGCTAAAAGGGTCGCATCATCATAATTCATTGCAACCCCTTTGTTTCATGTTACGACCATGGCGCCTGCTTACCACCAGATCACGACAATGGCCAGGGCCGAGGTCAGCAGAAGAATCGAAAGGACCCGGTAGTCCCGGTACCAGGGCTGCGTTTCGGACGCCATCAGCAGGGAGCGGAGAGACTGTCTTATCTGCCGATACCCGGACGTTTCAGCCGGCCGAGACGCAGGTTTCACAATGCTGACAATCACGAACATCATGCTATTGACCACGAACAGAATACCGCATGCATATAGATATTGGATCGATATCATACCGGCGACTTCATTGCCGATCCAGCCGGCAATGCCCAGCGTGATCCCCACGGAAAGGGTAATGAACGCCGCTGTGGGTGAGCCCCGGCTCCAGAAGATACCGAAAAGAAATACGGTAACCACAGGCGGTGTGACGTAGGATAATATGGACTGAAGATACTGCCACAAGGTCGGAAACCGTGTGATCTGGGGCGCCCACAATGCCGAAAGCACCATAAATGCCATTGTGGCAACCCGCCCGATGCGCACCAGCGCCGACTGGGACAGATTCGGCCGGAATCCGGATACGAAATCCATTGTAAACAGCGTTGCCGCCGAGTTGTAAATCGCCTCCAGGCTCGAAAGAATCGCGGCGGCCAGTGCAGCCAGGATCAACCCCCTGAACCCAACGGGCAGCACGTCAAAGGCCAGCAAGGGAAACACCAGGTCAGGCCGATCCAGATCCGGATACAGCGCCGTTGCCATGACCCCCGGTAGAATCAGAATATACAGGTTGGGCAGTTTCAAGAACCCGGCAAAGATCGAGCCCCATCGGCCGTGGTCGAGGGATCGAGCCCCGAGGGCCCGCTGAATGACGAACTGATTGGTGCACCAGAAGTAAATGCCCACAATGAGAACCCCGGTGAAAATGCCGGGCCAGGGCATCACCGCATCTCCGGCCGGCTGCATGAGGTGTAGATGTTTTTCCGGAAGCGACGCCAGCAGGTCCTGCCAGGAAGGCAGTCGGTCAAGGGTCATCAGGAGGATCGCCGTGCCGCCCGCCAGAATGACAGTGGCCTGCACCGTGTCGTTGAGAACGACCGCCTCCAGTCCGCCAAACAATATGTAAACCCCGGCGATCGCGGCGGCGAGACTCACCGTTATCCAGAATGGGATCTGGGGAAAGAGAACCTGCATCACCATTGCCCCGGCATACAGAGCGGCGGCGGCATCGATGAAAATGTTGGCCAACATTAGAAAAGCGGAAAACAAGACCTTCGAGCGCCGGTCGTAGCGGCGTTCGAGAAACTGGGGTGCGGTATACACCCGCGACGCCAGATACGGCGGAAGCATAAACAGAACGAAAAATACCAGAATGACGGCAGGAAGCCACTCGTAATGGTAGACCGCGATACCGTTGTGATATCCGCTGCCGGGCAGCCCCACGAAGGTGCTGCCGCTCATGTTCGAAACGTAAAAGGACAGCCCGATCATGAACCAGGGGATGTTGCGGCCGCCGAGGAAATAAGCCTCGGAATCGCCCCCTCGCATTTTACGGGCGGCATACCAGCCGAAGAGAATCCGGGTTCCGAGCACGTATGTGATCAGAATAGACACGTCCAGGGAGGTAATGTTTAACTGGGGCATCGGGTTTCCATCATTCAGGGGGCTGAAGGGGGCAAGCTGCCCCGTCTACACGCTCATCACCATGCGGGAATGTTCATTGCCTGGTTATAGGGATTACCAAACTATCGTTCCGAAACCAAACTCCCGCTCCGCTGGATACCGAAAACACCATTCTAAGAGAACTCCTTAAGGCAATTTGCAAATCACATCTTGCGCATTCTCTTCAGTGTGCTATAAATCTTCGTATCTGTTTGAATTTCAGCTGTTTAGACCATCTTCCGCCTGAAGCTCCTTCAGTCCGTCATCTATCGTTCTGATTTCATTTCTATCCTGTAGCAGCCTCTCTTTCAGGACCGTTTGAGATGAAAATTGTGGACCTTCTCACGGTAATTACAATACTTACCCGATCAATTTAAATCCCAGCGCAGGCTCGGAAATCAAGAAAACACGACCTTGTCTGATCATATCGCCGGATGAAATGAACCGGCATATCCACCGGATAAAAACGGCACGCATTTTCAGAATCCCCGTAAGTTTTTACCCTTCCGAAATTTATGATATAATACCTTTTAAAAGTTCAACAAATTCAATCCGATACTCATACCCGAATTTATAATCGGGTTTTTCACGAACCGGGATTTCACCAATGCTGATCATCCCCATCATTGGAAAAATCAGTCTTCGCAACCCGCCGGCGCTCACGATTTTATTGATGCTGATCAATGTGGTGATCTACTTCGGCCTGCAATTCGGCGACATGGCGAAGTCCATGTCCGCACAGCAGTTTTACTTCGAATCCGGGCTGGTGGAGATCGAGCTGCCCCGCTATCTGGCCTTCACGGAGGGCCATGCATATACGGACGAGGATTTGGCGGCCCTCGAAAACTTGGAGGAGGCGGCCCTTCATGACCTGCTGGGCCGGTCCATCCGAGACGGCCGGTTCCAGCGTGCGCTGGACAACGACCAAATCATCCGGCCGGACGACCCGGCCTACGCAGAATGGAAACCGGTCCGGGCCGAGTTCCGGAAGCGATACGAATCTTCCGTCTCCGTGAAATGGGGATTTCGGCCCATCTATCATCGACCGGCAACCGCCTTCACTTACATGTTCCTGCACGGCGGTCTGGGGCACCTGATCGGCAACATGGTGTTTCTCTGGTTGGTGGGGTGCATCCTGGAATACGGGGCCGGCCGGGTGTCCTACCTGATTATTTACCTTCTCGGCGGCTTGACGGCCGTCGGGCTGTTTTACGCCATCAATTACACATCAGCCCTTCCGCTGGTGGGGGCATCGGGCTCCATCGCGGCGCTCATGGGGGCCCTTGCCGTATTGTTCGGAAAAGAAAAAATCCGTATCTTCTTTACGGTCGGCTTCTATTTCAACACCTTCAGGATCATGGCCATCTACCTGCTGCCTTTATGGATGGGCAACGAGCTGTTTCAGCTGTTTTTCGGCGGAGCCAGCCATGTTGCCTACACGGCGCATATCGGCGGCCTCATCGGCGGTGCGGGGTTGGCCTTTCTTCACAGGCGTTTCTGGCGGGAAACCAACACGGAAGTGCTGGGCGATGACGAGGAAGACACCACATCTCCGGTATTGGAAGAGGCCATGACCCACATGTCCAAACTGGAATTCGGGCCGGCCCGCCGCCTGCTGGTGGCACTTCAAGAGGAAGAGCCGGACAATCCCGAGATACTGCGTCTTTTATTTGGCATCGACCGCCACTATCCCGAACGGCCCCAGATCCATCAGACCTCAGTTGCCTACATGAAACATCTTTCCCAGGACATCGATGACAGGGACGAACTCATCAAGACGTACGACCGCTACATGAGCGCCGTCAAAACGCCGAAACTTCCGCCGGTCTTGTTTCTGGGGCTCTGCAGGGCATTGACCGCCAGTGGAAGACCCAAGGATGCCCAGCGCATTCTGGGCATGCTGCTCAAAAACAAGCCCGACATGCCCGGCCTCCCCACCGCCTGTCTCAGACTGGCGGATGCCTGGAAACAGGCCGGCAACGCCGACCTGGTGAAACGTTGCCGGCTGGTCATTCTGAAACGGTTTCCCAAGTCTCCTGAGGCGGCCGAACTGCGGGAGGCATTGCAGCAAGGATAACGGTCCATGGGCAGACGGTAACGGTGTGTTTACCAAAACCGGTATCGTCTTCCTGACCGGAAAATCGCGCGGATGTCGCTATCACTTTATCTACCGTTTTAAAGGTGCGTCTTATACGCCCGCATCTGGTCGATGATGGTGCTTTCGGGGTATTTGAGAATAGCGTCTTCGAGAATGGCGTTGGCCTTTCCAGGCTCTAACATCCGGTCGTTCAAAATCTGAGCCATGCGGAAATGGGCCTTGGGGATAAGCGCCAACTGCTTATCCTCGTCGATGATCTCTTGAAGCACGCCGAGAGCTTCCTGGTCTTTACCCTTTTCGTTCAACCAGCCGGCAATTTTGAATCGGGTCTCCGCCGGCAGCGACCCCCCTTTCTTCTTGAACAGCGGCGAGAGATACAGGGCCAATGCCTCGCTCTTCTGGTTTTCTCCGGCCAATATGCCGAGATGAACGGAAAGATGGGCGACCAGCAACTTGCTACGTTTTTTCAGTTTCAACATCTTCAGGTACAACTGTGACAACTCCATCGATTTCATCGTCTGGTTCTGGAGGAACGCCTGGATATGATCGATGGCGTCCTCGACCTCCCCGCTGCGCAGCATCAGGGACACATCCTTCAGCGCTTTGTCATCTCCGCCAGTGGCGACCGGCTGGCCTGCCGATGCTTCAGACTCTATGAAGTCCTCCTGATCGATGGTATACCCGATCTCCATATGATACTGCATCAGAACGTAGCCCATCATGTGGTAGGAGATCAGCATGTAGTAAAATTTGGCGGCTGTGGACAGCAGCGGCATCACACCGGCGGGAACCACGGAGGCGATCTGGCCGGCCAGCGCCTGGGGAGCGCCGCCGAGCAAAATCAGAAAAAGATACATCAGCATGTAACCCCAACCGATGCGCAAGGCCAACGGGATAAATAACATCGGATTGACCGCCTGAATCAGGCTGCCCGTTGTCACGAGAAGGATTACCATTGCCGGCAATCCCAGCAGGGCCACCACGAAGACAATGATGCCGAAGAATATCCCCAACTTGGATACCGTGAACAATAATGCCACACCGATGATCACGTATATCCCCACCTGTTTCAGCACCAGTCCAAAATCATCCGACAGGGTGGATTGGTTCAGCGGCGGTGGATTCAGATTTCCCTGGGCGGTTTGTTTGAGCGCCGCAAACGAATACAGGAGCATCATACAGTAGCTCATCAACATGAGAAGCAGGCTGAAAAGACCGGGGGTGAGCATCCCTATGGTGGTGATGGCACAAAATACGCCCAGCAGAATCAGCGGCCGCGGATGCAGCGGATAGGCGAAAAAGCGTGGCAGGCGCTTCCAGAAGGGGTCGATAATATTGCCCGCACCCAGCCAGCGGGCTTCCTTATTGCATTTCGAACAGAAATAGAGAAACTGGTCCGGAAACTGGTATCCCTTCTCACGGCGATCGATGCATTCCGGGCAGATGGTATCCAGACAGTTACCACACTGCCAGTGGGCGGGCTGGGTGGGATGGTTTTTACAGGAAACCGTCATGGGATCATGCCTTTCCTCAGGCGCCGGCCTCTTGGGCGATACTCCCGAAGGACGCCTGCGTATCGGGCGAATCCTCAGTCTGTTTTGGTCGCTGCGGCCGAAGACGGAACACATACCAGTATGCATAGGCGGCACCGACTGCCAGAGCGGGGAGCACGACAAATCGTGCACCTTCCAGATCCAACGCTCTCAATACATATTCCTGCACGAACTGAACGCCGGCGATGGCCACAAGTGGCCCCAAGCCTGTCCCCATGGCACCAATGACCAGGATGCATAACAGGAATACGCTCTCGTGGAGACCGAACATTGGCGGGCTTAAAAAGCCCAGCTGATGCGCATACAGACTTCCGGCGAAACCGCCCAGGAAACCGGAGATGGTAAATGCGAAAACCCGGAGTAGATAAGTGTGAAATAGTGAAGTGGCGCGCTCTTCTCGAACTTCGACCATTTTCCGTCCAATTCGGGATCTCGATAGAAATTCATAAAGTAAAATCGCAATTACGGTGGCGGCTATGGTGATGTAGTAAACCAGTTGGGGGTTGCGTCCGGATACCACCAACCCACGCGGCCCGCCTGTGAACGATTCGAAAGAGATCGCTAACGGGACGATCATTCCGGAAAAAATAACCGTCAGAATACCCAGATGGTAGTTGCTCAAAAATGAAAAGAGGCCCAGAAGCAACGCCACTGAAGCCGCCGCGATCCCGGCCATGGCAAAAGTGTGGGGCAGGCTGTAACCGAATTTCGTATTGACGATCCCGGCAGTAAATGCGCCGATACCGAACATGGCCCATTGGGACGCACAGACCTGGCCGCACAGCCCGGTAAGGATATTCAGTCCATAAATGGTGATGGCATACATTCCGATCATAACGATGTTAAACTGAACGTAATTGGAAGTAAATTTCGGAGAGATTATCAGAAAAACCAGAAGCACCGCGATCGTGATCCAGCGGATGGTGCCATTGCCCTTCCGGTATCCTTCCGGTGGGGTGATGTTTTTCACGGGGAACTTGGCCAGCATGCTGATCAGCAAAAACAGCGGCAACAGCTTGATGTACTGCAATCCCCACCCGTACTTGGGCATCTGAAGCACTGTCTGCCAGCCAACCTCTATGATCAGCACATGAACCGATATCAGTAAAGCGCCGAGAACGAGCGCGGGAAGCCATTTGAGGTTGCGCTGGGCCAAAACATCGAGAGCCGATCCGGCCAGGAAACAGATCCCGACAACAATCCAGGGTGCGAGATATGAGGACAGCCGATTGACGTAGTGATTGAAGGCTTCCGAAATCGGCATTCCCACGCTGGTGAAAATTTTGACGACGATGATCGCATCTGAAGCGAACGCCACCATCAATACCAGCAGCGCCGGGATCCAATGTACGGACCTGTACAGCGCACAGGTGCCCCAAAAGATCATGGCCACCAAGGCCAACGCCATCAATTCCGGAACCTGGCCCGGGCCTCTGAGTAGAAATTCACATAAAGCGGTCATCCGTATTCTCCAATTATGCCCTCATTCGACCATGTATTGGAGCATTCAACCACAGCATCGTATGATGCCGTCAGCTTTTTCAAACCACTTGTCAGGCTTCGGATCATATGCTCAACACACCATACATTTTACTCGGAATTTGGGGGTGTGTCAAAAACGCTAGGCTTCAGTCAAGAGAAGAGAAGGGGTGGCTGTATCCGGGTCGGACCAGCCTTAAACGATGGGGAGGGGCCGTGGGAATAAAAAAGGGTCGCCCATTCAAGGGGTGTCAACGTAGAAATACCTCTCCACTTCTAAAACGTTATAGGGCATTTCAGGCTTATAAGCTCAGGGGTGTCTTACTCGGTTTTAGTATCGAGCAGAGTAAAGATCGAGGCGAGAAATCAGTTAATCATGACTTATCGGTTTTTTGGGGATTCTCGATGTTTCCGAATTAGAAGGGTTATCTCTCTGACAAAAAGGATTACGAAAATCAAAAAGAAAAATGCCATTAATCCTTTTGTCGGATATGAGACGCTGTCGTATCGATTGGAAAACAGGTACCCTGCCACTTCAATTCCAAAGAATATCAGCAGAAACAGCAGAGCAGCTACTTTTCCCCAAGAACTCCTGTAATTCATGATGACCAAGGGTTTCAGTTTGTCAATAGGCTATGGATCGTTCTCCAAACAGTTGGCGAGCATTTTCAGCCCGACCTGCGAGGCCGTCACGGGCCCGAAACGTTTTTGAGATACGCTCAAAAAATAGGCCGAGGCGATTTGCCTCGGCCTATTTTTGCGGATGTGGTCGAGACGACTGGATTTGGACCCTGAAATAATCAATAGGTAGAAAACAAATAAAAACATACTCAATTTAAAAGGCCACGGTGTCAAGGCCGGATTCTATAGCTTGTTGAAATAGTTGATCCAGCAAGCAACATTGGCTGTTGTTTTGTACTGTCCTGGCTGCATATTTGCCTACGAATCTCATATCGCATGATGCCGCCATGAGGCGGTTCATGCGATCGCCTTTGCGATACTCTTTTTGTCGACCCCTATGGCCAGCAACGATTTGACAAGGAGGTCCACCGAGACACTCGGATCTCCCTTTTCCATTTTGGCCACACGGGATTGGCTGGAATTGATCATCTTGGCAAGTTGCGCCTGCGTGAGCTTTTTCTTCTTCCGGGTCTCCGTCAGGCTCTGGCTGAGCGCCAGTTTGAGTTCGATGTATTCAGACTCCTCCCTGCTCAGCCCGAGAAACTCATCAACGGAGCCAACCTTGAAGCCTTTTGTTTCAAGTAATTTTTTTTTCTTTTTATCCATCTCTAATTCCCACCCTCTTTGATGGCGGCTTCATAGCCGGTGATTCTTTGTTTGCAGGTATCGATAACCGATTTGGAGGTCTTGGCGGATTTTTTCTCGAAAACCTCCAGAATCAGAATTGCAGGGGAATAAATATGTCAAATCTGACATTTTGTCAAGAGGCGTGAAAGGCTGGATATTGGGGACCCATAAAGAGGCCTTATGGGCGCTTGCCGCCGACGAAACACCAGGGTGAGCTGCAAGTGGTCTATCGCTCCTACGGACGTTACATCTCAACCTGACCATCACACATGGATCTTCATTTGAAGAGAGCTACTCAGATATGCTGAAGGAGAAAGGGAAGGCGAGGACGGCTGGATCTAAAAAAACTAAGGCACGAAGTGGGCACACGTCCCGATCCTCATGCCTAAGTTATCGATTAAATCTCTAAATTTGGTCGGGACGACTGGATTTGAACCAGCGACCCCAGCGTCCCGAACGCTAAGTTCTATTCTAAGCTGCTGTTTTAATAATTTTTTTCTTCGACTTTTCTTTTTCAACGTATCCCCGCGTTTCCCCAGAAAAATTTTTAAGGGCTGGTTTGCGTTTTACGAGGTTTCGGACAAGTGCCGTGGTAGCGTGCTGGTATATTTTCAAAGTAGTATCCGGCCGGCTGTGTCCGAGTGCCATTGAAACGGCTTTGAGCGCGCCGTCTCCGCCCTCATGCAGTGCATCGGTGGCAAAGGCGTGTCTCAGGGCATAAGGTTTCACTTTTCGCGTGATACCGGCCTTACGCTTAGCGGTTGCCCATGAGCGCTTTATACTTTTGACAGGCTTACCTCGATAATGGATGATGTTGCGGATCGGCACGGCCGTTTCTTTGTCCTCATTATACCAACACTTAAATAGTTTCAAGGCATCCTCGGTTAATGGCACTATCCTGGCCTCTGGTCCGCCTTTTCTGGCGCTTTGAATAAGTATGGTGCCCCGTTCAAAGTCCATATTGTCCCATTCAAGCTCTGACAGCTCCACGGGCCCCGGCCGGATGCCAGCATAATATACAAGGGCAATATACCGCTTTAAATGCGGTGCTGCTTGGCTGAATATTGCTTGAACCTCTTGCGGGGTCGGCGGCTTGGTTACCGAAACCGCCCGTTTCGTTTTCTCGAAACCATTTAGCTTATGGCCGGGAATAAGCCCTTTTTTTACAGCCCAATTAAGCACGGTTAAAATAAACGTTTGCTCGGTTTCAACGGTTGTGGGGCTTATCAGTTGCGGGGAGCCGTCAGCGGTAAACAAAGGCTTAGGTTTCCGGTTATCTTTTGGGCCAGTCATAACCGTTTTCTGAGTTTTTAAACGTTTGGCGGTGTACTCGTTGAGCTTTTCACGGGTCAGCTTAGGGTAGGGGAGCCGGCCTAATTCGGGCAGAATAACGTTAACAACACGCGGCCACATTCCCTGGTAAGTCGTTTCGGTAATTTTCCCGGTTGTGTATTTATCGGCATAATAAGACTCGACCAGCTTTGTGAAACCGTAAACCTTCCGGTCATAATCCCGCTCTTGCTTACGAATGTTTATCTGCTCCGCGTCATAGGCGCGGGCCTCAACCTCTGCCGTTGGTTCATGGCCAAAATATTTCTTTTTGAATTTTCGCCAGTCGTCTCGGCGCCTCTGTATGGCGTACCAGCGGCCGTCCTTGGTTTGGTGTACGCTCATGGTTCCCCCTTTCGGCAAAAGAGCGTTAGTTTTTAATATTATTCCATATTTCTTTTGGAATTTTCATTTCTTGTTCAAATTCATACCAAGTGCGGACCTGAACCACTCCTTCCGATTCTCCTTGTATGTATCGGGTTTGGCTTTGCCTCCCGATCCAAACGTCACCGGTTTTTGTGTCTATTTTAAACAGCGCTTTTTCACGTTGTTCTCCACCCTTGATAGTCATAGACGAATATTCCCCCATGAATAACTGATAACGTCCGACCTCATCCTCTGAGTTAGCCGTCGCCGCAATCGCAAGAGTCAAAACGGCCGCGATAACCAAAGCCTTTTTAAACATGATTCCCCCCTTCTCTGAGAACAAGAAACCCGAGGCTTCCCCTGGCCGTGACACCAGCTGCACCCTTGCGGAATGCAGAACCTCGGGTATCTGTCTGTAGACCTGTTTCGTCATGGTCACGGTTAGGGAAATAATCAAGCTAATAAGCTATTATGATAGCTTGTTGTACAAATCAACAAATATCTTGATATCTATCTATCAGTTCATTAAGTGTTCCATATGGATAGAAAACAAGTCTCATTTCGAGTTGACCCTTCCATCGTCCGCAAGCTTAAAATTCTCGCGGCCAAGCAAGACCGAACCATTACGGAATTATTTATTGAAGCCATTCAAGAACTATTGAAAAAATACAATGAATCAGGCCAAGAATAGTTTCTTATTTTCCCAGAGAGGTATTAATATTGGAGACTGAAGATATAGCCAAAGTGGCCGAGTCTCTCCAGGAACCATTTTATAATGACTTTGGGTTTTGGATTGGTTTAGTTGTTGGCATAGCAAGCGTGATATTTTCCTATCTTGCGTTTAGGGAAGCGCGAAAAGCCAAACAAGCTGCATCAGAAGCCGGTCGAACGGTTAAAATTCAAACTATCACAATTGAACTTACAGAAATTGCTCAAAGATTAGATAAACTTGATTCTAACGTAAGTTTTTCAGATGTACGTGACCTGCTTAATGAGGTTAGCCGACGACTCATGAGGTTAATCGCCCCATTTGAACATTTAGATGACTTGGTGGATGTTTGTGAAAGCTTAAGGACAGCATTTATTGAAGCAAAAACTGCTCTAAATGAAGTACGTCCTAAAGCTGAGGCAGAAATCGACCTTCCATCAAATGCTGTTTATTTTGCAACACAGGGGCACTTTTCAAACATAAGCATGTTAGTGGCTGAAATCACAGGTCTTTTTGAAAAACGAACTATCGAGGTAAATGAATAATGGCGTCTAAAAATAGTGAATTAGTTAATGATTTAAATGAGATTGCAAATAAGTCCGCGGCTGGCGAAATTCCTTGGACCCAACCGAATCCATCAACCTTTCGTTGGGACCGAATGAAAAAAGGTCGACCATTAGTAGTTTATATCCAAAGGGCCAAAAGACTGAAACGCTTAAAATCCGGACCAATAGGACCAACGACCTTTGATAAAGAGTATACATTTTTATTTGAAGTGAAGACGCAAGCTCAAACGCTTTTGTCTATAGATACAGGTATTAGACCGGAATTAAAGGATGTGCTTTCTCGCATTTATAATGGAGCTGTAACTGGAGCGGATAAGCATGCAAGCAAGATCTTAAAAAGCCTTTTAACAGAATAATTATTTGTAAAGTTCACGATTATCTTGACAATCATCTATAGCCATTGTTGAAATAATGAAAAGCGCGAAACTACACGGTTAGATCACGCCTCTATTTGTCAAAGAGCACAAGCCTTTTCACAAATTAACGCCATTTACGTTTAACAGCCCTTTATAACGGGTTATAAACCCGTTATTTTTTTTACTATCAGCCGTAAACTACCGTAAAACGTGCATTTAGGTCATAGTATTACTATCTCGAAAATTAACATAATTATAACAAAAGTTAACCCCTGAATTTTAGTGTTGACTAAAAAACTCGTTTACTGTCCGCGTCACCCGCATGAAACACGCTCACAGTACCTTTTAAAGTTTTGGCCAGGCCGGCCAGGGAAAGCCGGCCCAGCCGTGGCTAAGGTGTAAGAGGTACGGGGTGAAAGCCCCGGCAGCGGCACACCCTCGGCGTGGCGCCCATTCTTACGCGGTCAAGGCGTCGAGCATGGCGCTGAAACTGGCCGCGTTCTTCACATTGATATCCAGGTCTTGCAGCGTCACAATTCTTACCGCACCGCTCGGCGCGTTCGTGTATGGGTCAACGATGACATCCAATCCAGTCCAGAGGCCAATCAACAGCTCTGACCAATTCCCAAAGAATATAGCCGAGCAAACGCCTGTGCTTGTGCCTTTGGCCAGATCGCTCGCCGCCTGGTTTGTCGCAAACGCCGGGTAACCGTTCATCATTCCGACACCCACCTCAGGGCCAGGCGCCCAAACGGGAATCTCGCCATAGGTCGCGTTGGTATAAACGCCCTTCAAGACGCGCCGAACTTTGGGATTGCTGATATAGGCCATGCCGCTGGTTTCCGCATTGGCCACGGCCACGTCTTCCTCAAGCTCTAAGACGTGGGCATAGGTTGGCGTGGCGCCATTCGTTCCACCGGCGACGGATCCAATACCGCTTGTGCTGGCGATGCCGGTCGGCTGGTTTGAACTTCCAGAGCCATGCAGCGCGGCCCTGTCCAGTTCAACGGACACATCGGCTGCTTGCATATCCCTGACAAGGTTTTCGATGTCCAGGGAGCTTTGTACCAGCAGTTTGCGGGAAATATCACAGTAAGCCGCAACGGTTTTCGGGGTCATGCTTACCTGGGCAAATGTCGGCGTGGATTCCGTTGTGCTGTCGCCCTCAGCGAGCCAATAGGCTGTGGCGCCGGCAGATAGCCGGGGGATTGCAATATCACCCACCAAGCCCGATAATAGGGTTGCTCCGGCCTGTACGCACACCATCTTGTTTCTGAGCGCGTCAATGAAGTCCTGGGGCCGCATATCCGTTCCCACGGTATAGCCGCCCCCGGCGTCTGTTCCGACAGTCAAGTCCCTGCCGACAAGCGCCTCTGGCGGTATCCTGAAACCCTCACCGCGAGAGCCAATACGGTCGGCATAGGCCCGACAGACTTCAAGCTCAAAGCCGGCATTGCGCTGCGCGTTCTGGTCTTGCGGGTTAGCGAGCGCATTGTAAAACCGAACAAAGCTGAAGCTCTGCGCTTGCCGGTCATTAAGGCCAAGTACTACCGACCCAGGGGTTTCAATGGGCTTGAGGTTCTGCTCTGTCAGCTTATCCATCACAAATTCACGGAACCGCTCAAGCGGCCAATCATTGTCAATGGCCCGGTCGGCCTCAGCCTCAAAACCGTGAACCTTGCCGAGTGCTCTAATTTCCTTTAATTCTTCGATAGCCTCTTGACGTGCCTCGCGCTTGATTGCCCGTGGCCGTCTTTTGTCTTCGTGTTGCTGTTCCATAAAATCCTCGCTCCTGCCAATTCCGACGGTAGGGTCGGCCGGCACGGCAACCAGCGAAACCTCTGCAAGCTGCCAGCGCGTGGCCCGGTAAAATTCCCCGTCGCTATGGCCTTCTAAAATTTGATACCCGATAGACAAATTTCTCAGGATGCCGTCTTTAACGTCCTTCCATTTCTCGCTGGCAATGTTGCCTTTGCCAAACCGCAAAAGGCCCCGGAGCTTTCGCCCGACAATGCGAACGTTCTCAACAATCCCGACAGGCGTGTCCGAGTTATCATGCGACACGATAAGCGGAAACGGCTCTCTCGACAGGTCAACGGCCTCGGCGGTATGCTCTAAAACTTCCCGGCCGTAGACACGCAGGACAGGTTCTTCAGAGCTTAAAGACGCCGCAACCGTGCGCTGTTTATCGTCGCGGGTATCAAGGTCTAATTGAAAACTTCGATATTCTTTCATTTGCCATCACCTAAAAATAAAAAAAGCCTGTCCTTGGAAAATTTCTCCAAGAAAAGGCTTTCGCTCTTTTCCGCCAAACCGGAAAGCTGCTCGCATCGCCGGCTTGCTGGAAACGGTTATGTAAGGCAGGCTTTCGCACCGCCTCGATGTATTTTGGAAACCCGTTAGCTTGGGTCGCCTTTTGTTTAAATACTTCAATGTATCTTTCCGAGTCAATGCGTTTTTTCCTTAATGTCCAGGCCGGCCGCCTTGCCAGTTACGATGGCCAGATTAACAAGTTGCCGAGATACCCAGGACAGTCCTATCCGGTCATTGTCTTTTGAAAACTGCCCGACTATGGCGGCAATATCTAAAAACGGCCGGCCATAGTTATAGCTGTAGTGCTCGTCAACGGTTTGTGCTGCTTCCTTATAATCTATTTTGGCGCCCATGGTCTTCTCCCTGAATTTTATTTTGAAACAGACAATATTTGCCGTGAAATACCAGCTCGACAGATATGCCGGCCGGCCCGTTTCGATGTTTTGAAAATAGAATTTCGGCCTGGCCCTTTTTTTCAGAGTCCCGCCGGTAAACTTCGTCCCGGTAAATAAACAGCACCAGGTCGGCGTCTTGTTCGATGCTGCCTGAGTCCCTCAAGTCCGAAAGCCGGGGCCTTTTATTGTCCCGCTGCTCACAAGCCCGGTTAAGCTGTGAAAGAGCGACAACGGGAACGCCAAGCTCCTTTGCGATAGCTTTTAGCGTTTGGCTTATGGCGGTTATATTTTCGTATCTCGGAGTGTTTCGGTCGCCGTGCATTAGTTGCAGATAATCTACAATGACAAGCTTAACTCCATGGCGCCGCTTAGCTTCGCGCGCGCGCCGCCTAAGCTCGTTATAGTGCAGGGCAGGGGTGTCGTCGTAAATTATGGGGAGCTGTTCTGTCTTCTGAAATGCAGAGTTGACGGTTTTCCAGCCTTCGTGTGATAGGCGGCCGTCTCTAAGCCGGGTAAGGCTTATTTTCGATATAGAGGATACCGCGCGGTAATAGAGTTCTTCCCGAGACTGTTCCAGCGAAAAAAATACAACCGGGACACCGGCCCGTTGTGCAATGTTACAGGCAAGCGCTGTTTTGCCCATGCTCGGCCGGGCTGCGATAATAATTAAATTTCCACTTTGAAACCCGCCGGTAACGCGGTCAATGTCGGGAAACCCGGTAGGGATACCGGAAACTTTTGCGTTTCGGGTTGCGAGCATTTCCAGGTGCTCATAGCAGGGCCCGGCCAATTCCCGGATCGTGCAGAACCTGTATTCACCTAAAGCCGCCTCATCAATTCTCGTAAGTCTGGCTTTAGTTTTTTCTATGGCCTCGGTTGCCGAGCTGCCGTCTTCGATAAATTTTTTTATTTTTTCGGACAGTGAAAGAATTTCGCGCCGTGCAAATTTCTCTCTTACGACTTGGCAGTATTTTTTTATGCTGATAACCGGTGGCTCATTTGTTAGCTCGGCGATTTTTACAGCCCCGCCGAGCTTTTCAAGCTGGCCGGTTTGCCTTAGCTTGTTTACAAGGCCAGCCAGGTCAACGTTATCGCCTCGATGGTAGATAGAAAGCATAGCTTTCCAAACCTGGCGCCGGAATTGACTTTGAAAGTGTGCCGGCTTTAAAACGTCGGCGGCATAAGCCATATCAGCCCTGTCCAACATGGCGCTTTTAATAATGCTCAGCTCATGCTCTGGCGCTTCAGGTATCTGCATTATGACAAGTCCTCTTTTGAAACCGGCCGATACTCCTGCCGGGTTTCGGGCTTGTGCTTTGACTGTTCCTGTAAATAGCCCTCAAATTTGGTTCCGAATAGTGTCTGAGGTCTGAGAAATTTTGACATTTGCTCGTCGCTAAGCCATTGCTCGGTTTTAACGTCGATAACGTGCTTAAAGTCTTCGAGGGTAAATGCTTCACTGGCTCTTGCATGGATAAGTCTAAGGGTGGCTTTTGAGGTAGGTTTAAAATGTTTACCTGTTTTTAAATTTAGATAGGAAACAACCTCAGAAAAAAAACGACTATCTATATTTGAAGAGTTAACTGATGTATTAGACTGAACCTCTTTCAGCACCATGGTGTCGTCAGGTTCAGTACCATGGGAATTTTTACGCTCATGGTGCTGAATTATTTTCAGTACCATGGGCGGTATCACCGGATAGTATTGGTGGCGCCTCCATCCCCTTGTTTTTTTTAAATGGAAACCGCGTTTTATCCATCCGGCCTTTTCAGCTTGCTCAAGATGTGTGCAAACGGTTCGTTCTGAAACCCCGGCCCGAGCTGCTATTTTTTCGGTACTCGGGAAACAGTTATTTCCGTTTTTGTCCATATGCAGGGCAAGACATAGAAGTATAAGCCGTGTCATTGCCGGCGGCCCCAGCTCAGAGGCAATCGCGTCTCGCCATTTGAATAAAAGGCTATTTGTCTTCAAGTTCGCTCTCAAGTTCCTTAATTCGCTTGAGCAACAGTGGGATAAAGATGGTCGCCGTCAACCAGTATTCAGGGCGGTGCAAATATTTCACCCATAAGTTATCGAGTACGAAGATGAGCTGCTTAATTTTCACCTGTCTCGCATCCATGGGGTCTCCTAATGGTTATTTGGTTTCCGGTTTTCGGATCGGTAATGGTGTCTGAATTTCCGGTCACGGGCGGCAGGGTTTCAATCAGAAAGGCGCGCCGGTGTAAGAGCCGGGCCTTGAGTAGCTCAAGAAGCTCGAGCTCTTTATTTATTGCGTTTATTTCTTCCTGGGTGTCGATGCTCATGGCCAACAAAAAAGCCCGGATAAACAAGGATAACCTTGCTTGTCCGGGCTTCTAAAGTGTCCTGGGCTCCTAAAGCGGCCGCTATCGGGCTTTAAAAGAGTCCGGTTGGTTTTATTTTTCGGGCGTCTCCGAGATTACCCTAATGTTACGAACGCCGCCTTGGTTACAGTCCAGTCGGACTACCTTGGTACCAGTGAATTTTTGCCGGCGAACTCGAGCCAAAAGCTCTTTGAATGTGTTAAGAGTCTTTTTCACCATTTGTTCCTTTGCGATACTGCTCAATTTCCTCAGGCGACAAAACCCTGCGGTTTTCGCTTATTCTAATTTCCGGCTGCCATTCCTCATCTTCATCGGCAGCAAGGCCAATTGTGGCATACCGCTTAAATAGCTCTTTTTGAGGCCACCCATTTTGACTTGCTGCCCACATCGCCAGGCTCAGGCCAGGCACGTACTCGGAATGGTCGCGGATAATACCAGCTATTTTGAACGCCTCTTCCAGTCGAAATAAATAGTCACTAAACAGGTTTTCGATGAATTTCCCCTTAGAAAGTCCTACCTGTTTAGCCGCTTTTTTAAGCCGGGCATGGGCCCCTGGCAGCATTTTGAATTGAAAATATTTTGTTTCTTCCATAGCGCCCCCAATAGTGACGTTAATATTTAAAAATGTATTAATACAATAAAAGTTACATTGCCAAGAAAAAAGATGATTATTAATTAATAGTGTGGTGAATCAGAGGCAGGTTTTGAGGATACGCGTTACCCCAAAAAGCAGAAAGGCCGAGGCAAAAGCCTCGGCCTAACTTATTGTTTTTATTTGGTCGGGACGACTGGATTTGAACCAGCGACCCCAGCGTCCCGAACGCTGTGCTCTACCAGGCTGAGCCACGTCCCGACACAAATTGGCTATTTAGGCCAGAGAGCTATGAATGTCAACGGTTAAATGAATGGGTTTGCCGGTTTGCCGGTGATTTGCAGCGCTAAATGTTGGATTAGACGCCATGAGCTGAAAGTCCTAAGCTCAAAGATGAAACAGCTGAAAGTTCAAAGCTCAAAGCTGAAAGATGAAACAGCTGAAAGTTAAGGTAAAAGATGAAGGATCCAGGATACAATCTATTGGCAACCGGTTAGCGGGCGAACCGGCGAACGGGCCCACGGGCAAACGGGCGAACGGGCCGACGGGCCCACGGGCAAACGGGCCCACGGGCTAACGGGTAAACGGATTTTTCAGCACGATCGTCTCATCCCTTCCGGGGCCCACGGAGATGATATCGATGGGCGTCTCCAGCAATTCTTCCACACGGTTCAAATAATTTCTCGTGTTTTCAGGGAGTTCTCCAAAACTCCGGATCTCGGATATGTCCTCTGACCACCCGGGAAGGGTTTCATAGATCGGTTCGCACGCTCCAAGCACCTTGAGGCTGGCCGGAAAATCGGACATCGTGTCGCCGCTCACCCGGTAGCCGGTACATATCTTGAGCTCGTCCAGGCCTCCCAGGACGTCCAGCTTCGTGATGGCCACGCCGGTCAGGCCGTTGAGGCGCACGGAATTGCGGACGATGACGGTATCCAGCCACCCGCAGCGGCGCCGACGGCCGGTGGTGGCACCGAACTCCGCGCCGACTTTCTGGATGCGATCGCCCACCGCGTCGAACAGCTCGGAGGGAAACGGGCCCTGGCCGACCCGCGTGGTGTAAGCTTTGACAATGCCGATGACCCCGGAGATATTCGTGGGGCCGATACCGGTACCGCAGCAGGCGTTGCCGGCCACGGTGTTGGATGACGTCACGAACGGGTAGGTGCCGTGGTCGATGTCCAGGTGTGTGCCCTGGGCGCCCTCGAACAGGAGCTGGCCCCCTTCTTTGGCCGCGTTGCACACCGCAACCGAGACGTTGGTGACATGGGGTGCGAGACGTTCGGCATGCCGGGTATAGGCGTCGATAATCGGCTCCTGCTCTAATGTGTCGGCCGACAGGTAGTTTTTCAGATAAAAATTTTTTTCATCCAGAATCGGCGTCAATTTTTCGAGGAATAACTCCGGATCGGTGAGTTCCACAAAACGGATACCGCGCCGGGTGGCCTTGTCTTCGTAACAGGGGCCGATGCCCCGGCCGGTAGTGCCGATCTTTTTGTCGCCCTTCATTTTCTCCCGGGCGTGATCCACGGCCTTGTGGTACGGCATGATGACGTGGGCCTTTTCGCTGATCTTGATTTTATCGGGTCCGACATCGATGCCGTTTTCGGCCAGGTAATCGAGCTCCTCGATAAGGACTTCCGGATCGACAACCAGACCGTTTCCAATGACACACGTCTTTCCCTGCAGGATGCCGGAGGGCACCAGGTGGCTGATGAACTGCTCACCGTCCACGACCATGGTGTGTCCGGCGTTGTTGCCGCCCTGAAAGCGGATGACCACATCCGCATGCTCGGCAAGTAGGTCCACCACCTTGCCTTTACCCTCGTCTCCCCACTGCGTCCCGATGATAACGATGTTAGCCACGCAATCCTCCTCGATAAAAAATTTTATGCAAAACTTCTCTATTATTGGAGTTTCTTATCGCTTTCAACAGAATTCCTCCGAGCCCTGAAAAAATCCTGCAGCAACGTCCGGCAACGATCCTCACAGACGCCGCTGATGATTTGGGGATGGTGATTGAAGCGTGGATCACCGGCCATGTCGTATATGGATCCGGCACCACCCCATCTGGGATCGGTCGCCCCGAAGACGATCGTAGCTACGCGGGCATGGATCAGCGCCCCCATGCACATGACGCAGGGTTCGATGGTGACGTAGAGAATGGTATTTAATAGGCGATAGTTGCCGATCTGCGCGGCAGCTTCCCGCAGGCAGTTCATCTCGGCATGAGCGGTTGGGTCGAGCCGGGTGATGACTTGGTTGCCGGAAGATGTAATCACCTTGCCACTGTCATCGATTAACACCGCTCCGACGGGCACTTCACCGGTGGCTCCGGCAGCCTCGGCCTGATCCAGGGCGAGTCCCATATACGCTTCGTGAGATTTAACCATTTCTATTCCAGGTTGGTGAACGCGGTTTCGTTGCCTCAGGAGAATGTGCCACGTCTCGTACCTGAGAGCAAGGTCGCCGTTGACTGACCCCGTCGTGTTTCGTAAAACCGATGTATGATGTTATGTTTATGCAGGTTGTCAGAAATATGTTCCGTTTGAAGTGTCTTGGGAACCAGGTTCACCATAATAATTCTCAACGCAGAGACGCAGGGTACGCAAAGAAGGTATCTATTTTTCCAGAATCCCTGAGAGGGGGATTCTGGAAAAGATCTGCCTCACAAGTGAAGAAACGATCTTTATGTCCCGGCAGGAGCCGCTATGCGTTTCGCCCTTCTTTTCTGCTTGTCCTGAGTGCGGTCGAAGGGAGCTCCGTCGAAGGGGCAGCAAAAAGCAAAATTATGCTAATCTTTGCGTCCTCTGCGGCTCTGCGGTAAATCGTGGTCCCGAAACGCATCGGAACGGAATTATAACATTCGCTATAGTATGTAAGAATTAGATTTTATTTCATTTTTAGATAGATCGGGCGCAGCCTTGAAGGAAGGTAACCATGCTGCAGGCAACACCCATAATAACCATCCCCGGGGACGAGCTGACATTCGACTTTATCCGGGCGCCGGGACCGGGAGGCCAGAACGTCAACAAGGTCAACTCGGCCGTGCAGCTGCGGTTCGATGTCAAGCACACACCCAGCTTGCCGGAACCGGTTCGAAGGCGACTGATGCGCCTGGCCGGAAAACGGGTGACATCGGAGGGCGTTCTCGTCATCCGGGCCAGCCGCTTTAGAAGTCAGGTCCAAAACCGGCGGGATGCTACGGAGCGGCTGCTTGAACTCGTGCGGAGCGCCGCCAAACCGCCCAGGCACCGCATCCGAACCCGCCCGAGCCGCGCCGCACGGCAGAGGAGGCTGGACGCCAAACGGTATCGCGGACGGCTGAAGCAGCACCGGAAGGCGGTCACACGGGAACGGGACTAATCCGAGAGGCAGCCGGAACAAGCGGCAGCTAAGAAGCGCGATCCGGGAGTTATCAACTCCGGCAGCACCTGCCGCGGCGGTCTCCCTGATGGCTATTCCATATCATATTCGTGGGGCTGCATATTCGGCGGCGGCTGGGTCTAAGAAGGGATTCAGCACGGTGACGCCTTCTATCTTCTGACCGCCGTTTAGATCTTCAGTGAGTAGGATGGCGGCATTTTTACTGTAGGCCGCAGCAATGATCATGGAATCCCAAAATGAAAGGTTATAGGCTTCTTCAATTTCACTTGCTTGCAGAATGGTCCTACCGTCATTTACGGCCACATCCCAGTTCAGGTAATTGCTGATGATCCGTCGTGCATTCGGTACTTTCACCGGCGAAGGGATCTTTCGGGTCAACGTCACATAAAACTCCTGCAACACTTGAGTGCTTAGAACACCTGCGCGAGAATTCCACAGTTCAGTTACGATGCCTTTAGCAACTATATGCTTTTCCCCGGCATCGAGATATTGGGCATAGACCAGAATCTTGGTGTCCACAAAGGTCCTATCGCTCATATAGCTCCTCTCTTGTCCAGGAAATGCCCCCCCCTAAATGCAACCCTTCCTCCAGCACCTGCAGTGCATGGCGTTTAGCTGCTTCATAATGATCATCATTATTGACGATATTCTTCAGCATCTCTCCCAGCATCCCACTAATGGAACTATCTCGCTGTGCAGCGAGAATTTACCCTTTTTTATGAGCTCTTTTTCAATGCTGACGGTAATGTTTTGTTTCATGGTATTTCTCCATTCTTATTTACACGTATAAAGAGTGTAACACGTATTTTACGTGTTAAAGAGCCCTCCGCCGAATTTTTCATTTATACCGGCCGCCACAGATCTGGTTACACGTAAAAGATGATCTCACACGGATAAAAACACATCCAAAAACAAAAAAACTACTCAAATGAGTAAATTTATATACCCAATTAGCGATATTCAATAATTGTGATGAGGGAAAACACAGGACCCATATTCTTGATCCGTCTTAGAAAAAAACATATTAAATAACAAATAATTAAATTCAATATTAATTATTTTTCTTCTGAAAAACATATTCATAATTTATCAAATACACATTTTATAAATTTTTTGTACTTGACAAGGTACAATTAATATGTACAAATGAGTTTAACAACCATTCAGAAGAGGGTGCGTTCTGCTCCCGGGTACCCCCGCGTGCACCTTTTCCCGACCAACCCGTTCTTCCCGGGAGCGGAGTCAGGCCCCAAAGGGGAATCCACATCGGCACAGATTAATGATGGAGAGGAGGTGATAGGGCAGGCGCCAGGATCCTAACCCGGGTGCAAGCCGCCCGGCATCAATTTCCTCGGGAGGGAAGAACTATGAGTGGAAATACTTGGGTGTATACCATGCTGGGCATTTACATCGTCTATTGCTTTTACTGGGGACTCAAAGGCTACTTTACGGAGAAGACCTCTTCCGGGTACACCATCGGTGGTCGGTCAATCCCGATGATCGCCTTTCTGCTCGCGGCAACGGCGGCCTCCTTTTCCGGATGGACGTTTATCGGTCACCCCGGTTTGATCTGGCGGGACGGCCTGGCCTATGCGTTTGCGTCTTTTTACGTCCTGACAATCCCCATCACCGGCACCTTTTTTGCCAAACGCAACTGGCTCTTCGGGAAACGGTACGGGTTCATCACGCCGGGAGACATGTTTGCATACTACTACAATAGCGAAATCATCCGGTGGTTGGTGGTGCTGACAGCTTTTCTGTACGCCATGTTCTATTCCGCGGTGCAGCTCATGGCGGCCGGGGCGCTGTTCCAGGTTGTGGCCGGCGTTCCGTTTACCTTCGGCTGTATCTTTCTCGCTTTTGTGGTCTGGTTTTATGTCGTCACGGGCGGACTTCGGGCCAGCACCTGGGTCGGAGTGATCCAGTTCGTTTTTCTGGTCGGCGGCATCGTCATCCTCGGTGCCTACGTACTGGGCCGTTTTGGTGGCTGGACTGAATTTTCCCAGGCGGTTAATGGCCTCGAGAGCAAGTATCTGGAGGTTCCCGCAGTGATTCATTTTACCAAAAAGGGCGGTCCTTGGACGGCAGTCATGATCCTCACCTATATGTTCGCCCTGATGGGAATCCAGTCGTCCCCGGCCTTTACCATGTGGAATTTCGCCAACAAAAACCCGAGGCCGTTCCCCTGGCAGCAGGCCTTCATGTCCACCTTCGTTGTGGGATTCGCCCTGTTTTACTTCTCTGCGTTCCAGGGAATGGGGGCCAAAGTGCTCGAGCTCCAAGGGGTGGAATCCTTTATCGGCGTCACCAACCGGACCGCTGTTCCCATCCTCATGCAGGAGTTCCTGCCGCCGTTCATGCTCGGGATCGTGTTTATCGGGGCCATCGCGGCGATGCACTCGACAGCGGCCCCCTATATCGGCACCGGCGGGTCGATCCTGCTGCGGGATGTCTACTGGCGCTACATCAAGAAACAACAGGCGAGTCATAGCGAGCAGATCTGGGTAAACCGGTTACTGACCACGGGTCTGACAATCGCAGCCCTCTGGGTCGGCATGACATCCCAGGCAGCACTGGTAATGCTCGGTGCTTTGGCCACCGCGTTCGGATTTGTCATGTACATTCTGCTTCTCGGTGTAAACTGGGGATTTCGATGGCCATCTATCGGATCGGTGATGGGGGTGCTGGCCGGAATGGTTGCCGTCTACGTGACATACGGGATCCCTTCCATACGGTATCCCCTGACCATGCACTCGGCGGCATGGGGAACCGGCGTCGGTCTTGCCGTCGCCTATGCCTGTCGAGCTTTCGGACTCAAGGATAGTCCCGAAACCATCGAACGGCAGGCCGAGATGCGGGCATGGATCGATAGTATCGACTCACCCAGCGAATCCGGCCGAAAATGGCGAAACGCGATGAAATTCGTTGTTCCCGCCTGGTTTTTCTTTGCCATCGGCCCTGCCTGTATCCTTGGTAACAACGCATTTTCCTTCTGCGGATTTCCACCCTTGTGGTCCTGGCAGATCTTCTGGTGGATTCTCGGGATTGTGATGATGTGGGCGCTCTGCTTCAAAGCGGAAATGTCCACCATCACCGACGAGCAACTGGAGAGGGCTGAAAGGGAGATCAACCTGGTCGTCAAAGAGGCCTAAAAAGTGGATTTAAATCCTCCTCTCGTATCCAATATATTTGTTGGACGGCCGGGCTCAATCCTCGAAATATTGACATATATTCCTCCGGTTGAGCCCGGCCGCCCGCCGCGATCTTGAATACGATCGAACAATTTAAATCCACTTTTATGATCGTTGCATCTGTTTGGTCACAGAATTGCGGCGGATAGAAGCCAACCAAGAATAATCTGATTTCATAAAATGCAAGGAGGCATTATGAAGAAGGAAGATATCTGGATGGTGGTGCTTGTCGTCTTCTCCGTACTGTGGACGGCCGGTTTTGGGATTGGGATATTCGGATAATCCCGGATATTTTTTAAAGTGGTTTTTTGGAGCAATAGCGAGACACCGCGCTCAAGAGCACCCCTATGTCTCCCTCTGGTTCGACTCGGCTCACCACGAGCCGCCAGAGGAGGGAGAAAAAAGTCCTCCCCCTTGATGGGGGAGGCGCGGTGGGGGTGATAAGGTGCTCGATGCTCTGATCTGAAGCGTTGCTTGCCAAACTGAAACAGATCTGGTTTTCGGATGACCGTCACGGGGCTCGGCAGCCCCGGACCGTCCGTCCTCAATGGAGGAGAATTATGTGGGAAGGTGAAGAGGACGAACGCAGACTCCGGTGGCCGGCACGTCTCTTTTTTACCGGCGTTCTCTTTTTCATCGCCGGCGCGTTGCTTTATTTCCTGCTGGGAACAACCGACCCGGAATACTACTGGCGGCCCCAATCTCCCACAGGCCCGCTGGACTACACAGACGCTGTCATCGGAGAACGCATTGTGCTCGAGGCCGGCAGGGACTGTGTGATGAAAAAGCTGAAACTGGTCTACCGGGGAGTCGAGGATGGACGAATTCGGGTTGAGGTCACCCTCCCGGAACTGGATTCTTCCTACGCCTACGTGCATCGCATTCCGTTAAAAAAGGCGAAAAAAGGTGTTCGACTCGGCGGACGCTATTTTCGCCTGGTCTCATGGGGCCGTTTACGCATCAGCCTTGAATTGATTGCGCCATTCAACTGATCTTTTCACCAATTTATAACAGTTGCCATAAATATGTTCCGTTTGAAGCGTATTGGGAACCAAGTTTATCAAAAGCATTTTTAGCGCAAAGGCGCAGGGCGCGCAGAGAAGGTATCTTTTTTTCCAGAATCCCTACACAATAACCGGATCGTTCTCGGATCCCATTGCTGTCGACTGAAGACATTATGGAAAAAGGGGGAGAAACATGATTCCAACCTGGGCAATCCCCTCGGTTATCAGCATATCCATGCTGTTTGGCGGAGCCCTCTACACGGGTGAATCGGCGGAGTCTTATTGGGTTGGCAAGCGATTTTCACCCCAGCAGTGTGTATTGATCGAAGAAGGGCAGCATCAGGCCAGGCGAAAGCTTTGCACGATCACCTACGACGTCCGGAAATCAAACACGTTGTACCGGGTCGACGGACACATGGAATTCAAAGAAACGTACGTTCCTCCGGAAGCTCACGAGGTTGAGCTCCAGGTGCTGCTTATTGACGAGGGATTCGTGTGCAGAAAACAGTTGAACATGCGATCCAACATCGAAAAAAGGCAGGCGAAGTTTTCATTTGTGACCGAACAGATACCCATAAACCGGTATGTGAGAACCTACTTTGTCGTTCACTATCGGCAGCAAGGTGACATCGATAATTGACATTCTGAGAAAACTCCCACTAAACTCCATCATTTCCCGCAACTCGTTGTAAAAAAGTGGAAATCCCGCTCACCGGACCTGCGGCGAGTCTCCTGCGATTTCTCTGTCGTGTCGAAGATCCCGCCCTTATCGCGGGGGAGGGAGAGGCAAGGTGAGGGGGATAAGACCGACGATATTCCGCTTGGATACCGCGCAGCTTGTTTTAGCGAACCGGATCACCCACAGATGAAAGGAAGATTCGATGTTCCAGGATGTTAAAGAGATCAGACGTGTGCGAAAAAAGTACAATGCGAAAATGATGCGCAGCGGCATCTCGACGTTTCGCAAAATTTGGGATGCCGAAGAAGATGCCCTCAAGGACGGTGCGCTCAATCGGAAGACAAAGGAGTTGATCGCCTTGGGTATCAGCATCAGCAAGGCATGCTATGGCTGAATCGAATACCATGTCAGCAGTGCTGTTGACGCCGGTGCCGATCAAAACGAGATACTGGAAGCAACGGCCGTGGCCCTGGCCTTGAGCGGCGGGGTAGCCGACTGGCCGTCCCGGTTCGTATTCAAGGTTCTTGACGAACTCGGTACAGAGAAACCAGAATAACCAGTTAAAAAAATACGGGCCCATAACCAAATTTAAGGATGAGGTATTTGACCATTCACCCCTGCTTCGGCAATGGGGAGGAATTGAAAGGGAGGAGTTCAACAAGCACATATTCTCCATTTATTCTCAGCACCGAAAGAAAATAGCCGCAGACCGTCGCAGACGAACACAGACATTTCAGCCGAGCGACCTGCTCGGCTGAAAACCGTCACCGCTCCGCGGAGGGCCGGGTACCATTAAGGCCTGGTTATGTCGAGTTGAACAGTGTTCGCCATGGCTGGGTTTGCAATTAGGAAATTCCCGCAGGGCATCGAATATAATATCCGGCCAGGTCGGGCGGATATTGTCTGCGTCCGTCGAGCGATCCTGAGAGCAGTCGAAGGAGAGCGGGCGGCTAAACAGGATTCAGAGCGAGGGGTACAACAGACTCACCCCTTATTTTTGTTCAGAGGACCAAAAAAACATAAAATCCCCCATTTGGGTGATGCGCGTCTATGTTATGTTTCGTAGATTGGTCTCATTGGAATCTGGCGGACAGACCTTTTGCCCTGAGAGCGGCAAAGCCGCGTTTCATAAAATCGTTCCACGATTTTATTAGGAGACACACCGATGGCGAAAATTCAAAATGCCATGGAAATTTTCAAGCTTCTCGACAAGTCCAACTGCCGAAAATGCAACGAGGCCACGTGCCTGGCGTTTGCCGCAGCTGTGTTTAAAGGCGCCCGACAGCTGTCCGAGTGTCCCACTCTCGATCCACAGATTATCGGTCGGTACAGCGGTTCAGGAACGGTAAAGACGATGGAGCAGGAGGCGGAAGAGGCGATTAGGCAGCTTCAGCAGGAGATTGAGAAGATAGACCTTCCTTCGGTTGCACAAAGAACAGGCGGAACCTGTAACAATGGTAAACTGACCCTGAAGATCATGGGCAAAGATTTCAGCGTGGATAAGAAGGGAACTATTTTCACCGACATCCATGTCCACATGTGGGTGGCAGTTCCGGTGCTGAATTATATCCTCTTCGGCGGCTCGGGTAAGGTGACTGGAAACTGGGTGCCGCTGAGGGAGTTAAAGGGGGGCAAGGACTGGTACCGGCTTTTTGAACAGCGATGTGAAAAACCGATAAAAAAGGTTGCCGACACCTACACGGAACTTTTCGACGATATGGTTCATCTGTTCGGCGGCCACCAGGTGGAACGCCATTTTGAATCGGATATCTCGGTCGTGCTCCATCCGCTGCCCAAGATTCCGGTGCTCATCTGCTACTGGAGGCCGGATGACGGGCTCGGATCGGATCTTCATCTATTTTTTGACGAAGCCGCAGAAGAAAACCTGAACATCGAATCGATATACACGCTGGGCGCCGGGCTGGCACTCATGTTCGAGAAGCTGGCCCACCGTCACGGATAGCCTGGAGGCTCGTCAAAATAGCGAAATGCCCATCTTTCAGACGGCGTCGCTGTTTCAGAATCCCCCCTCAGAGATTCTGAAACACAAATGATCCTCTCTGCGCACCCAGCGACTCTGTGTTGAGTTTTTTGATTCGACCATCAGGAAGGAGGGGCACCGCACCCGCCTGCAACGGCGAGTGCTTTTGCGCCGTTTCAATCGGAACGGAGTTATGACAATGGCTATAGAACCCTAAAATAGCCTTAAAAACAGGGGAGGACCTAGCACAAGACAACGAGATCACAAGACTTTCCCTCCCCTGGAGGGAGGGAATTAAAGGGAGGGGGATCACAGAGGCGCGACTTGAGTCGATCTCGCTGTAAATTACACCGTTGTGGGCAGGGGATCCCTGGGAACCACAGACACGGCAACCATCACCTGTCCATATCCCATGCATTCAACACCCACGTCGAGACAACTGACCTGTCGCATGAAGTGAAAATGGTTCGGGTCGAGCCCTTCGTTGATCCGTTCGTTGATAAGGGCCACCGGGATGGTCAGTTGGGAAATCAGATAGACACACATCTTCTTTGGACAGTGCTTGGTGATAAAATTGCCATCGATGTCCATCAGCAACGTCTGTCCCTTGGTGTGCCCGGAGTTACAATGCCGAGACGCGATCACTTCGGCTAAAATGGAAAAACGGGGGGCGGCTTCGGACATGCGGCGGACCTGTCGAATCCGGTGGCCACTTTCCTGAAACAGCTCTCTTTCCTTCTCAGTGTACCCAAGGCGGTCGGAAAACCGCTCAACAATATCTTTGGACATTGACTGTCTCTTTTCTGAAATTGAGTTTTTTCTTTCTTAGTATAGAAGGATTCAAGGATTCAAGGGGCCAAGGATTCAAGGGATGACAAGCCCTCAAAAGCGGACAACGCTTCTGGCCACCTAGTGTTTTCATCACTGATTCCGACCCTGTCTTAGTAATTTTGAGATGACCTGTAATATAGTACGGTATACACACGGCAGGTATTCTGATTTTGAAAGCTAATTCGGCTCTTTCTTTTGAAGATTGCTTTGTTAGTGATTTGAAGCCAGGTTTCCTGTGACCTTTGCCAGGCATTGCTCTTTTTGTAACTACTTAGCTTGTTTTCGGACCCTCGAACCCCTGACCCCTTGGATCCTTGGATCCTCTTCTCCAACTCAGTTGGGGAAGAATTTATATAATTTGATTCCTTACCGCCCAGACCGCCGCCTGGGTCCGGTCGTTGACGTTGAGCTTGTTGAATATATGGATAACGTGGGATTTTACGGTATGGGGGCTGATGCACAGCATTTCCGAAATTTCCGAATTGCTGGCACCGTCTGCCACAAGACGCAGGACTTCGAGCTCCCTTCCGGTGAGGTCTTTCTGGATCCGGATGCCGAACCGGTCATAGAGGGGCTCTGTTTGTTCCGGAAGCGTTTCCGTCGATGGTTCCGTTTGTCGGGATGGTTCCTCCTCCTGGTTTGCCGGCTCACGGCCGTCGGTTTCGATCGCGATCGTCGATTCGACGGTGCCGTCAGGGCCGAATACCGGATATACGGCGCACACTGAGATCGGTTCGGCAAAATCCGGGCAGTCAGCCGGGGTGGTCTCACCGTTTCGCAACGCGGCGGCAAAGGCCATGCAGGTGGCATAGCCGCATTTCCGGCAGTTGGTCCGGGGCAGCGCCTTGACGATATCGACGATGGAGGCCGGCTCCTGGTGAATCTTGTTGCTGGGCGTCAGTTCGGAGCGGTTCTCATAAATATCGTTGAGGAAAACAACCAAATCTTCGATAAAATCGAACACGTGGTCACGCCCTCGGAACGGCGCGGCCATGGCTTCAATCGGATACAGGGCACAATTGGCGCCATCACGGACGAACCGGACGTGAAGCGGTCGATCATAGTATCGGGCACCTTCCACCGTGCCGTTGATATAGGGGAACAGCTCCCTGACATCCGCATCGAGCTTGAAATAGACCCCCCAGTTCAAATCGCACAAGCGATCGGTACGGACGCCGCTTCTGGAAATGGACACGTCCGAATATCCTCGAATGAGCATGGGGCCTGCCTCCATGGACAACAAAGATCCGACATCAATTCCGGTTCATGCGCTCTACTCAAATTTCATAGCACATATCAGTATGTGACCGCATCCCCCAATCGGGGGATGTATCACCGGGTATCATTTTTATATTGGAGGGGGGTGTCCCGTCACGGATGCGAAGGAGGATAGGCTCGTCCTGCGCCCGAATGTCGGAAGCGACCGGAGTTCGAACGTTTCGCAATGTGGTTTCACGTTCGCTGATGCGTGCCACTGACCGCCGGGAGTGGGTACCTGTCTACAGGAAAGGAGGAAGAAAGTGGCGTACCGACAACTCCGGATGATCCCATGCGCCGGGTGCCTAAAACCCGTTGAGGCTGAGGATGCTTATCGTCATCGGGATAGGCAGTGGTGTGCGGATTGTGCCATGAAATCCCGCACACCGCGCGTTCGAAAAACCCACTGGCAGTACCTGAAATCCATTAAAAGCGATTATCTCCGTCGACCTGACAGATGATTGATTTCTAGTTCGCGTAGATGACCCCGTACGCCATCTTCCCGTAATTGCATTTTCAAATCAGGTTCCCATCCGCAACTTCGCCTCGTTTGAAAGTTTTGGTGCGAACAGGTTATTTTTCCGGAGCCATGTTTCCGCCGCAGCTTTCTCTGTTTCGGGGATACCTTGAAGCCGCGCCGATTGTCTGTCCAGATAAAGCGCATAGCGAAGGGCACGGCGTCGTTCGTCCGGATTTTTCGAGTATTTCGCCTCCACGGCGTACGCCCAGGCAAACATCGGTTGGATGATCTGGTATTCTCTGGACCACTTCAACGCAAGATCCAGATATTGCTGATTTCCGCTGTCTTCGTAAAGCCATTCACACATTTCCACAATCTGGTACCAGGGATAAATGGGTCTTAGTCTGGTGTGAGGCCGGACGCCGAAGGCCCTTTTCAGATGTGAAATGGCCTCGTCATGGTTTCCCAAACCGCCCGCGTGAGCCGCTTCCCCAAGTTTCAAATTGAATTCGCTATTGAGAGGATTTTGCTCCTTTTCGGCTTCCGCCAGTGTCAGCTTTGCCTGATCGGTATTTCCTGATTTTACCGCCGCCCAAATATAGTAGGAAAGCAGGCAGCTCCCGAAATACTTGGTTGTGTAGCTATAATAGATGGATCTGGCCTGCAGCCTGTCAAAGGCTTTTTGATACTGTTTTTGTTGAAGCGCGACATAGGCTTGTGCAAAGGAACCATAGAAGGAGGGCGTCTCTTTTCTGGATTTATAAAAAGCGACCATCTTTTCGGTATCGAGATGGCCCAACAGCTCACCGTTCGATCCACTCAAATAGCCACTGCGAACAACATTGTAGCCGGAACGATCGTCCAGCTCATCGGCAAGTGCCGCAAGTTCTCGGTTTGGCGGGCGATCGATCATGCAAAGTACCGCATACCGGGACGGATAATTAAGCTTTCTGCTGCGATGATGGATGCCGTTAATGTTTTTCAGCCACCGGCCGATTTTTTGAGTGTCCGTCTGCAAGATCCGATGACCGACAGATGCCGCGGTCCATATCTCTGGAGTTCTATACCGGCCGAGGAGGGAGTTGAACACTGCCCAGGACGGCTCGTCCTGGCCTATGAGATGGAGCAACGACATATAGTCTCTGTATGCGGGAGGGTAGTTATAACGGCGCGCGTTCTGGAGAAACGTCTTTGCCGATGCCGCCCAGTCGCCTTTCAGCATGTATAATCGTGCTTCACTGGCCAGACTGGACCCGCTTCCCGTTTGGAGTCCCGCACTAATTTCATATAAGGGGATGGCCTGCTGATAGGCACCGCGCCAGAAAAGTTGACTGCCGCCAAGCTCGGCGTAGCTCGATTGGCCCACCGCATTGTATTCGCTCTCCGGCTGTATTCTGGGATACGATAAAAACAGAGCGCCTGCTTTTTCATATTGCCCCTGTCGTATGTAGTGCCTCCCGAGAGCCCAATACGCGGTCCAGGTGGTGTTTCCTTCAGCTATCTCCTTACTGTATATTTCAGCGGCTTTTTGCTCGTTGCCCTCGCATGCCGCTTGAAGGGCCTCAAGCCACAATTGATCCGGGTGCCCGTGAAATCGATGGCTGTATTTCTCAAGAACTGCCCTGGTCTGATCGAATTCTCTCTTCTCAAGATGTTGGTTCTGGAGTTTTTTAACTGCTGGAAATAGAGCGTGCGCCCAATTCAAATCCCTTGCAAGGTTTTTTTTGTTTTGGCAGGCATAATCTGCCCGCGGAGGATAGTCTAGTTTGTATACCGCCTTTTCAGAGTTATAAAGCAGGAAGGATGGCCTGGCAGGCTTGACCCGGCCCTTGAGTTTCCGGACACACGGGATGGCGCTATGTGAAATCCTCTCCTGACCTCCGCACCACCAGAGAGCAGACAGTGCCCGCTCATAGGCGTCGTTTATGACCATTTGTCGTTCCGGATTTTTCAGTTTTTTTCGTCTAACATTTTGAAAATGGGCAATCATCGCAGTGAACTCCGGATGGTCCTTGTAAACCGTTTCCATGGCTTTGACCAGATCCGCTGCCACTTCGGGTTTTCCCTGAATCCATCCATAGTACCGGACCAGGCCATGCGGGTTTGACTCCCCGATGGCGTCAATCAACATCAGGTAGTCATAAAAGCCGGGCGCCGGTGTCCCCATAGCTTCAGATAACATCACCGTGTCGGAGCCGAGCACAATTTTGATATGCTCGTGAACGAGCAGTTCAAATTCCAGTCGTCGGGACTCGAACTCGCCGGTGGCCATAGCCGCCTGGACTGTGTCTTCAAGGCTGACACCGGCGATAGGAAATTCCTTGTCCAGCATATATTTTACCGAGAGATTGTCGGAAACATGCCAGGGATCGGAATCTCTCAACCGGCGCTCCAGCCAAAACTTCCAGCCGGGATACGCCTCCAGGAGCTCCTCCGGATATTTGTCGTTTTCGGAGGGAAAGTAGAGTACCCTTAAGTCTCTCAGTTCAATATCCGCCATCAGACGCATTAGCGGCTCTGTAATCTGAGGGACAAATTCCGACATTTCAGTTAAATTGCCGTTAGCCATTTCCTGTAGCGCTTTTTCAGCATTTGTTCGGGGTGCCTCTAAAATTTGTAGCACTGCCGGCCGGCGATTGAGGTAGTGATAGGCGCGGGCTTTGAGCAGAGTGTAGTCGGGATGTGTTGATTCCAGGCATGACAGCGCTTCCAAGGAGCGAACAAAGAAGTATTCCCTGGTGATTGTGTCACTATTCGGTGTCAGGATTCCCAGAAACTGTAAATATAACGATTGTAGGGCCGGATCGTTCAATTCGGTATGAAGCATTTCTGTCGGAGAGGCGATGAGTTCTAATTGCGACGTGCCGGAGGCCGTCTCCTGCATGACCGGTTTTCTCTTCGAAGGGTCGATGAACTTGAGCGCGTTGTCCATCATGGATCCGACTTTCTTCAGAACAGATTTTTCTTCGGAAAGGCCGATGAAGTCGAGCACATCTTCCAGGATGGATTCGAAAACCAATGAAGGCAATTCCCTGCGGTCCAGCTCGAAACTTTCCCAATGTCGAATTTTGCTCGGAGAGCCCTTATGGAATGGGATGGAGCCCTCTTGGACGATGAGTGAGAATTTTAGGTCGGGGTAAAAACCTCCAATGTTTTCTGCCTTTGGTAAAGCACCCGCGTAACTCCAGACAATCCGTTGCACACCCAATGAGTTTGCAAGGCGGTAGACGTCCTTATCCTCATAATATCGGGAACGGTAACCGAGAGCCCTGTGAACGATCGGCATGGGCGCAATTTTCAGATTGGTTGTGCCGATTAATCTTCTGTACATCAGGTAGGTTATGATGGCTCTGCCCGCCCGATCGATCCCCCCAAGCTGCGTTTGACACGGCACCACCAGCACGTCGTACGTGTTGCCTTTCAACAGATCGGTGTAAAAGGCCTTTTCGTTTTCAATCCAGGTAGACGTTGGAGGTTCTGTCCGCAGGTTGCGAAGTACGTAATCATCGATTTGATACGTTTGCCGGTGTCCTCCGATTTGATATTTCTGAGTAGCATTGGAGGTAATCCGATGGCGGGGAACCTGAGTTGACGCTTCGGTTTGGGGGCCGGAATGAGCAGGAGCGATGAAGGTCAGAACTGACAGAAAAAAAATCGGCGCGAAAATAGCCGTCCTAAAAAAAAATGACCGTTTCCTCGATTCTGCTCGAACGTCCGATTGGGGTTTCCCTGGGGCAGAGCGCTTCCAATTCCGGCTGAGGGCATGAGAAGAATATCGGCGGGACATAATCATGCTATCCTCCAAATTTCGGTTGATCGATAATAACTAAATCATCAAATTTTTTACAGTTTTACAATTTCTATGCCAGCCTCCCGAAAAAATTATGAGGAAATAAAAAAGAAATAATATCAGTATATTGTGAGATCACTAGATCCGAAATCATAAGTTAAAAAACTAACTTGGGCGACAGATATTACGTCTTTCCGGAGTTGTCTGTCGCCTCAATGCGATCCCCTGCGTTTTTTCTTGACATTCTGGCTTGCAGAATATAAAAAAGATCGGTCGGTATTAATAATATACAAAGGATGGCCTTATGCCGAAAAAGGGCGAAAGAACCCGCCGCAATATCGTTGAAAAGTCCCTCCAGCTGTTTTCGGTAAAGGGCTACTACAACACCTCTATCAGCGATATACTCGATGCCACGGGATTGACCAAGGGAGGCCTCTACGGCCACTTCCCGAGCAAGGAGGATATCTGGTACGCGGTCTATGAGGAGGCGGTCGACGTCTGGAAAGGCATCGCCTTCGATAATGTCCGGAGCACCACAAACCCTTTGGATCGCATCGACAAATTCATCGTTAACGATTTGATGCGCTACCTGGGAGGGGAGGTGTTCGCCGGCGGCTGTTTCTTCCTGAACATGCTGGTGGAGCTGTCGGGTCAGTCGGCCTCCATGACCCGGCACATTCTCCGCGGGTTCATCCAGATGTCCCGATTGATTCAACACTGGCTGGAAGAGGCTGAAGACCAGGGGCTCATCCGACCCGGATTGGACCACCGCGAGATTTCCAACTTCATCGTCATATCCTTAAACGGAGCGGCCGCATTGTACATATCGAGTCGTGATCCGCTGATCCTCGATACCACCATCAAGCAGCTCCAACAGTATGTTGGCCAATTAAAATCCTGAGAGTATAGAGGGTTTTCAGGATTTAATCTGAATTTTTTTATTTTATATATACCAACCGGTCTTAATTAAAATGGCAGTGTTTAGTGTTTGGTACTTGTCCGCCATAGCATTTGCGACGGCGGATGTGTTTCGACTTTGTTTGGGGTTTGGATTTTGGAATTTGAATTATGTTTGAGATTTGGATTTTGAAATTTGGAATTTATCTCTCGAGAGAATTGAATCTTTTATGACGGGGAGGCTGACGTGGAAACTCTATTGGCTGATCGCACACAAAATATGGGTATTAGTGCCATTCGGGAAATTCTGAAGGTCGCATCACAGCCGGGTGTGATTTCTCTGGCCGGCGGGCTCCCTGCGGCAAAAGCTTTTCCTACATCGATCCTGCAGGATCTGATCGAACGCGTATTCGAGAAATACGGCTCCCTGGCGCTGCAATATGATTGCACCGAAGGTTTTGCACCGCTTCGTCAGGCCTTGGCGGCACACCTTTCGGAAAAAAAGGGGCTGTGTGCAAGCCAGGACGATGTTCTCATTGCCACCGGTTCCCAGGGAGTGCTGGATGCACTGGGGAAAATCCTCATCTCCCGGGGGGATCGTGTTGCCGTGGAAGCGCCCACCTACCTTGGTGCCATCCAGGCATTCAATCCCTACGGTCCGGAGTACGTCAGCCTGGAGACAGACGGGGAAGGCCTCATACCGGAGTCACTGGAAGAGGCCATAGATCAGGGACCGCTCAAGTTGGTGTACCTGGTTCCGACGTTTCAGAATCCCACAGGAAGAACCCTATCGGTGGCCAGACGAGCACACTTGGCCGACATCATCCAGAGCCATGAAATCCTGGTGGTGGAGGACGATCCATACAGCGATTTGCGATACGAGGGGGGCAGCGTGCCGCCGCTTCAACTGTTTGTGCCTGAGCAGGTCGTGTACGTCGGGACGCTCTCCAAGATCTTCGCACCCGGACTACGAATCGGCTATTGCTTGGCTCCGAAAAAAGTTCGCCAGTGGCTTATATTGGCCAAACAGGGGGTCGACTTGCACACCGGAACACTTTCCCAGGCCCTGGCTGCCGAATACCTGGTGGGAGGATATCTGGAGGAGCATCTTCCACGAATCCTTGAGTGCTATCGGCCGCGGCGAAAGGCCATGCTCGATGCGCTGGATGCTGGGTTGAGCGACTCATTTCAGTGGTCCCGGCCGGAAGGAGGGATGTTCGTGTGGCTAGAGGGGCCACCCGACCTTGAAATGGACAGGGTTTATGAAGAAGCTGTAAAGCTCGGTGTGGCAGTTGTTCCGGGAAAATATTTTTTCACGGATCCGGATAGGGGAGGGAACACCCTGAGATTGAATTTCAGCATGCCGGATGTCCTGTCCATCAAACACGCCGTGGGTATATTGACGGGTTTGCTTCGGCAACAAGTTGGCAACACAAAAGTAACTTCCTCAATTCGGAGCTCTGGCAACCCATATCCCCATCTCGTGCGTGATGTGATCTCGCACCATGGAGCCGATTTTAAGAGCTACATTTCGGATATCGTTATGTCTCAGCCTGGTGTGGTTCGGAAATAATAATTGATCCTATTCAAATGAAATCGTTTTCAAATGAAATCGTTCGGAGGGACGTTATTGGTCTCCCTCCCCAGGCGGTTTGTGGTGAGCGGAGTCGAACCAGAGGGAGCAGGAGGGAGGGGGTACAATCGGCTCATTCCTTCTTTAAAGTTCCGTTTTTTATGGTCTGAAATGAAGGCCCTCTTGACATGCAGCCATATGGCGCATACTATAATGCCATATGGCAGATTATTTAAGGAGGCCGTTCCCATGACAGCCAAAGCCGCCAAGGCCAAAAAGACAAGCAAAAAGACCGCACGTAAAGGGGCAGTCAAGCTGGTCAAAAAAGAAACAGCCGGAAAGGCCACCCCCGCAACCGGCTTCATTCGGAAAAAGCGCAAAGGGGGCACCTTGACCGAGCTGGCACCGGAGACGGAACTAAACCCGATAACGCTCATTGAGCTCATCCGAAAGGGAGTCGACTATTCCCTTGTGGAAAGGCTTCGAGGCGGTCTGGACCTGTCGACCGGGGAAATCGGAGAGCTGATCGACATCACCCCTCGAACTCTTTCCCGGCGAAAGAAGGAGGGGCGCCTGGCCAAGGACGAATCCGAGCGCGCCGTCCGAATCGGCAGGCTGTGGAATAAAGCCCTGGATGTTTTCGATGGCGATGGGGATCGTGCCCAACGGTGGTTCAAAACGCCGGCATTCTCGCTGGACGACAGGACGCCCCTTGAATTTTCCGACACCGAGCCCGGCGCGCAGGAAGTGTTCAACCTGTTGGGCCGCATCGAGCATGGCCTGGGCGCCTGATGAATGTCTGGCGGCTCACCAAAGCAAAGTGGGCTAAAACGGCATACAGCGGCGAAGGTGCCCGTCTATTTGGGAGCCGCTGGAACAATCCCGGCTATCCTCTGGTCTACACGGCCGAGCATATATCCCTGGCCGTTCTTGAGATTTTGGTAAACACTCGTGAAGCCCCGTTCGCAGCTCTTCAGAACGTCTACAAGTTAATCCCGGCTGAATTTCCGGTAGATCTGGTTGAAAGTATCACAGAGGCTGAGTTGCCTGAAGGGTGGAACTCCGTGCCGGCCGGGCCGGCATCAAAAGATTTTGGAGACGCCTGGTTTGTTGACTCCCGCTCGGCAGTCCTTCAGGTACCCAGCGTGGTCATCCCTGAAGAATACAACTGTCTGATAAATCCAATGCATCCGGACTTCGGAAAAATCAATATTGGAGAGCCCCAATCGCTTCGCGTCGATCTTCGCCTGGAACAGGCCGGGGTAGGGTGATGCCGTGCCGAATGTCCGTATTCATGTTATCGAAAGCGGATCCCACACGGATAAATTAGGATATCCCGGCTTGACAAAACCCCAGAAACCGGACAATACAGACCCTCCCACATTTTGACTGGTACACATTCTGAAACTTTGGTATGAATCCAGTCACATCAACGCGCCCGTAGCTCAGTGGATAGAGTGCCGGACTACGAATCCGTAGGCCGCAGGTTCGAATCCTGCCGGGCGCGCCAGTTTTATAAGGGGCTTGCGATGGAGTTCGTGAGTCCCTTTTTCTTTGGCGCTACCGACCTGCGATCGGTTTACAGAATCGGCGCTTCCTTGAATCCCATCCTACATCATGTCTTTCTTCCTTTCGATTTTTCCAGAGTATCCTTCGCTTTACCTATGAGCGGTTGGATCAGAAGGCCCGTTTCAAACCGCAAGGATTTTTTAAAGCCTGCAACCGTTTTTTTGATCATCTCTTCTACGAACCCTGCAAACTTGGCAACGGACCTCTGGAGCCGGACCGAACGAGAGTACAGGCACTGTTATGAGGCCCGAAAACGTTAATGTCGTTGGAAAGGGGCCATTGCAGGAGTCGGATCAGGAGGGGCCGTCTATCCCTCGAGTATTGTGTCGAGGTGGCGCCACGAGAGAACCTGGGCGTCAGAGCGGCGCTGCGTATCTTTACCGCCATACACGACGTAGCTATGGACTTTTTGTGTCTCCCCCCTTGTTTTCACCCGTTGAAAAAAGCTCCGGAGGTGCTTGAAAAAGTCCGCGACGATCGTGGAGCCCGATTTGATTTCTATGGCCATCAGGTCTTGGCCGTTTTCGACGAGCAAGTCGATCTCGGGTCCCCGCGCCTCCCTGTAGTGAAATAAACTCGGATGTTCTCCACGGTGGACTCTGCCTTTATAGATTTCAGAAAAAACCCAGCTCTCAAAGATGGCTCCACGAAGGGGATGAAGGCGAAGTTGACCCGGTTCGCGAATACCCAGCAGATAGCAGACAAGGCCGCTGTCAAAAAAATGTAGCTTCGGTGCCTTGACCACCTGTTTACGGATATTGACGTGCCAAGCAGGCAGCCGGTGGATGATATAGCTGGTCTCCAGAACAGACAACCAGGACCGTGCCGTATTGTGCGATATTCCGGCATCGCCGCCGAGTGAAGAAAGGTTGATTTCCTGTGCGGTGCGGCCCGCACAGAGTTTCATGAATGCGGAAAACGTTTGAAGATCGCCGACGTTGATCACCTGCCGAACGTCGCCTTGCACGTAGGTGGCGGTGTAATCCGCCAGCCACTGGTGAGCCGGGATGCCTCGATCATAGATTCTGGGATAGGACCCCTGCCAGAGGATCGTGAACAACTCCTCCGGCGCGTCAGGAAATTCGAGAAGTTCGTTCAGGTTTGGTGGCAACAACGCAAGGATGCCGCAGCGTCCGGCAAGCGATTGCGATATGGATTGCGACAATCCTAAATGCTGGGATCCGGTGAGGATGAATCGACCTGTACGCGGGCGGGCATCAATCTCGCTCTGCAAGTAGTTGACCAGTTCCGGAACGTGCTGAACCTCGTCGATAATCGCGCCGCCTGCGTACTCCGCCAGAAATCCACGGGGATCGGTTTGGGCGAAATCCCGGGTATCCAGCGCTTCGAGCGAAACATACGCCTTGTCCGGGTAGGCCATTAGGCAAAGGGTGGTTTTGCCCGATTGCCGTGGGCCGGTGACCAGGACAACAGGGTAATAACCCATCAGTTCGTTCAGCTTCTTTTCCAGAACACGTCGGATCATACCCAATAACCTGCCGAATTATTCATAATCTGTCAATTCAAATTACAATTTATGTTAGGAGCTGTTTCTAAAAAGCTACTGCAACCATGTTAAGCATGCTCCTATCATCACAGCGACCCGATAGGTTTGCGCCAGTTTCTCATAACGGGTCGCGATACGCCGGTATTTCTTGAGCTTAGCAAAAAAGCACTCTACCAAGTGCCGCTCTTTATACAGGTGCCGATCATAATCTCGTTGTTCTCGCCGATTCACTTTGGGGGAATCACAACACGTGGACCCTGAGAATGAACCTGAGCAATGGCTCTGACGCTATACAGGGCATGGCACTGGACTTCGCCAAGGCTTCCGACCTAGCTCTTTGAGCTATGACGGGACACGTCGACCCGGCACGCGGTCCCGGCCGGATGCGTATAGGAAACGGAACCTTATTTTTTTGGAATGGCCCTAATTGAGGAGATTATTTTGAAAAAAAACGACAGGGAAGGTGATAGAATTTGAAAAGATGCTTAAGAAAAAGGAAAAAGACCTGCTCGTTCTGACCGTTACGGAAGAGACGGCGGAAGAGTACCAGGAGCGACAAAAAAGAACGTGATGGCGTTCATTGGAATGTTGACTTCGCGTTCAGACAACGATTTTAAAATAATAAAAACATGCCCATTTCCCTTGGCAAAAAGCCGGTAAAGAACAAAGAATTTTTACCATAATTTTGCCATAAATCACGTTAGATATGGGTAAACAAGGTGAAAACGGCGGAAGACAGCTGGTCATTAAGTGTTAGAATACATTTACTTATGGCTACCCGTTCCTACTTTGAGTTTTTACCGGGAGCCACTACGAATCCGTAGGTCGCCCCGTTTAACTAAACGGGATCCCTGAAGGGACAGGCTTTCCAATTCTGCTCCCGCTATCGCGGGCGATAGCGGGATTTCACATCTGATTTGAAAGTGATTTTCGGGATTCAACGGGCGCGCCAGTAAAAACAAAAAGGATGTCAGGCTTTCCGGGCTTGATATCCTTTTCTTATTGTAGCCAAAAGGATTTTGATTTGAGCAGAAGGGTGTTTTGGCGGATGAGTTGCAATAATTATTGTTATGAATTAATATGTAAATATGAATATGAAAATATGGAGGTATAATTATGAAAATAGGCGACCGTGGTCAAGTGACCATACCAAAAGAGATCCGCGAAAAATACGGCTTATTGCCGAAGGTCGAAGTTGAGTTTGTCCAGGATGAAGGCGGATTGTTGATACGCAAAAAAACAAGCCATGCAAGTCCAATTGAAAAAGTTTACGGTATCCTAAAAAAACATGAAAGCACAGATCCTTATATGGAGGAGATTCGAGGCAGATGATTACCTTTGTGGACACCAATGTATTACTGGATGTTTTTCTGCCTGACCCTGATTGGGGCTTAAAATCAAAAAAAAATCTTGAAATCGCGTTTAACCAGGGGGCCCTGATTCTAAATGAAATTATCTACTCGGAACTTTCCCCGCAATTTCCAGAAAAAGAAATGCTGGATGATGCACTTCGGCAATTGAGCATACGCATCGTATCATTGGATCTCGAGGTTGCATACCATGCAGGAAAAAAATGGCAGCAGTATCGAAAAACGGGAGGCAAACGAAATCGTGTTTTAGCCGATTTTCTTATCGGCGCGCACGCCGCAATGCGATCAGAAAAACTATTGACCAGGGATCGCGGGTTTTACAAGAAGTATTTTAAGGAATTGGATATCCAGTATGAGTGAATTCAGGAAGCCAACGGGCGCGCCATAACATCAAAGGGTTACAGTCTTTTGACTGTAGCCTTTTTTATTTGTGTGAGACCTCATATGAGAAAAAGCCGGGGCTATGATTGCGGCGTTTGCATACTGCAGTGGTCTGAATTCAGAATGCACCGGCTATCTTGGCCTCCCTGGCCTTTTTCTCGTCTACGAAAGCAAGCAGTATCAACCCGGCAATGAAAAAGACGATAAGGGAAACGATTGAAAGCCGTGATGTTCCGGCCACCTGGCGTATGATGGCAAATGCCATAGGACCCCAAATAGCCGAAAATTTGCTGAATATGCTGTAAAAGGCATAAAACTCTGCGCTGGCTTCCTCGGGAATCATTGAACCATACAGTGACCGACTGAGGGCTTGAGATCCGCCCAATACAATACCTACACAAATGCCCAGTATGAAATATTCAACGGCCGACTGTATAAAATAAGCGTAAATAACAATGCCAGACCATATCACCAGCGTAATCATCACCGCCCGCTTTGTTCCGATAAATTCGGCCAGGCGACTGAAGGTGAGGGCACCGACAATGGCGATGGACTGAATGACCAGCAGCGTTAGCATAAGGGTCGTCGTCTTCAGCCCCAATTCATCTTTTCCATAAATGGTGGCCATATTGATGACGGTCTGTATGCCGTCATTGTAGAGCATGAAAGCGATCAAAAATAGCAGGATGTGTCGAAATCGGCCTACCTTACGGGTTGTTTTGATCAGTCGGGAAAATCCCACTGCGACATACGCCGCAATCATGGGTTTATCCCTGTATGCTTCAGGCATGGTTTCTGAACTGGGCGCCTCGCGAAGGTACTTTAGAGTAAAAAGCGTAAATCCGGCCCACCAGACGCCTGCCATGGCAAGGGCGATCCGTGCCGCCATCTGCTGCGAAATACCCAGCTGTTGGTGTCCGGCGACCAGTCCCAGGGCGATCGCAAATTGAATTCCGCCCCCCAGGTATCCATATGAAAACCCCTTTCCCGATACCCAGTCGATTTTGTCCTCGGTGGTGATTTGCGGTAAAAAGGCATCATAAAAGACATTGCCGGCGATAAAGCCGATCTGGGCAAACAGAAATATCAACAGCGTTTTAAAGACATCGCCCGACTGGCAGAAAAATAGAAGAATCGTGAAAAGCGAGCCGCCATACGCGAAAGAAAGCAGAAACTTCTTTTTGGTTGCAGAAAAGTCGGAAATGGCGCCGAGTACCGGGGCAACGAGAAAAATCAGAAAAGCTGCTAAGGCGACCACAAAACCCCAGAGCGTCACAGCGCTGTAGACGGTACCGCCAATCATTACGCCATCGGGGCCGACGACCTCACCGGCGAAGTAGGCCGGCAGTAAAGCGGCCAGTACGGTGGTCGCAAAAGCAGAGTTGGCCCAGTCGTACATGCACCATCCGAAAATTGTTTTTCGATCATTTTTTTGCGGCATGGTTTTCCCCGTCGATATTGTATGAATTCAGTTAGTCAGCCGGCAGATCGATCTTTGTCGCCAGCTCATCTACCAAAGCATGGATTCGGGCGTGGAGAACCTTTTGCTGTTTCAGGAAGCGATTTGATAGAGTCCTTGCCAGTTTCGATGATGACATCGATCTGCCCACTCCGCCCTCGTGAACCCATTCATAGTAACGGACAGTAAAATAGCTGAGCGGAATAATAAGTGCTGCAAATAGAATCGAAGCGATACCCCCAAACCAGATATATACAAGAACGGCTTCCAGCACGTAGGTGAGCGGAAATAGCAGCATTGAATAGGTCACCTTATAGGTGGCTGTGACAGCTTCGTCAGATTTTTTGATGTGCTTTACAATGAGATTGCACAGTTGATAGGGCAGAATATTGAGGAGCCATCCCACAGTGGCCAGCGGAAATCCGGCCAGAGCCAAGAACAGTCGTGTGGGTGAAACTGGATCCATGCCGGTTCGGGAAGGCTCCATACGCTCCAGAGATTTTGTTAATTGTGCATACCGAATAGGCGCTTCGCGCAGGCTTTCAATTCCATCGGCGCAAGAATCCTTGATGACATTCAGGCTATTCTCAAATTGCTTCAGCCGCTCGAACCTTTCCGACCAGGCGGCACTGTTTTTATCCGGGTTGTAAATCCGTTCCAAAAGAAGCATCAAATCCCTGTCCCGGTAATTTTCGGTCTGAAACACATGTTTCTCAAGACTCTTTTTTATCTTATCCGTCAACTCGCGTACCGCAATCTGAGGAAAGTCCTGGTGCTTTTTTTCCAGGGGTTCGGTATCCAACGGTTGGCCTGCCCATATCACGACAGACGATCTGAAGATCGATCCATGTTCGTAATTCAGTCCCACCGGCACAATTTTGACATCGATATTCCTCTCATGCGCCATAAAAAATAATCTTGCGGCACCGGTGCGCATGTCTGCCATGTAAGGCTGAGGGCGCGAGACGCCTTCCGGAAAAATCGAAATGGATCCCCCTGCGGCCAGTGCGTCGACACAGGCGGAAAAAAAGGTATTATAGTCAACCTTTCCATCAGCTTCAAATCGACGCACGACTGGAATGGCCTGCATCTTGCGCAGAATCCAGCCCAGAAGGGGGATCCTGAATAAGGGGGCTTTTGCTACAAATCGGATTTTATATACAGGTGGTAGGAAGAAGAGCAGGATGGGGTCGATGAGAGCGTTTGGATGGTTTGGCGTAAATATGACCGGGCCGGATTCCGGCAGATCGTCCACTCCCCTGACCGTGATCTCTCTGAAAAAGATTTTCATTGCCAGTTTGAGAAATTGAATGAACATTGTTAGTGAATCTTTCCAAAAGGAATGTTTCTCGAGGGATCCATCAACCATACAGCGTCATAACTCATCGATAATAATAGCACATTTTTCATGGTAAGGCCTGAACGGCCTGCTGTCATATTTTGGCCTTTTTGTGTGACAGTCTTAACACACGGCAGCGTTTTTAAAGAGTTGCCGGAATAAATGCCCTCGGTTTCAAGGGCTTCAGGTCTGCATGAGCACCGTTCAGTAAAATCAGGAAATGAAGGGACAGAAAATTCAAAAGCTACCCTCTTTTCATGATGCTCTATTTCGATAAACACCAACTGCAGATGGATCATGAATTGCGGTGTGTCCCCTCTGTGACAGTAGTTTAGCAATTACCACGCCAATTTCATGGTAATTTGTTAACTTTTTGATATGATTTATATATTTATACAATATGGGATGTGATTGAGACTTATTCATAAAAATTAATATATATAAAATGTTAGTCTTGCCGTTATATTATGTACAGATCGATCATGATTTTATGAGGACTCGAATGAAAATAAGAGGCAGGCCACACCGTAGGAAATCATCCATTTAACAAAATGTTTGCCGAAGCGATTTCCATATCAAGGACGATATTTACGATTCATTGTTCCCGCTGTCCCCACACTTCGCCAACGCATCGAAGAAAATCCCAGGGAACTCCAACAGATGGTAAACTTTCCGGTTCATCGGATGACAGGTCGGGAAAGGCCGGATATGACAGGCAGGATTAATGACAATCACTATTATGATGTTTTTGCACGTGAGTGATATTCCCGGAGAGCGGTCGACATCAGTCAGCCCCCCCGTAGGGGAGGCAGTTGCAGTGGAGACTGCCCCCGTTGCCCCGCTGCCGAGCCCGCCACAAAAACGGCGGGTAAACATCGCAGAGCCGGGCCGAAAAGGTGCGCAAACTGTCCGAGTCCCGTCGTCGGCGGGGCGAGTTTTTGCGTGCCAGGCCCGGGTCGAGAAGCACAGGGTAGTCCGAAGGACCAAGGGGCTGGGTGCCTTTTCTTTTGGTTCTTTTTTTTTGGGCAAGCAAAGAAAATGAACGCGTCATCGGCTCGCTGGAACCGTGGGACCTTTCCTGATCCTGCACCAGAGATGTGGGCTTCTTTTTCAGGCCTGTGAAAAAGTTTTCACAATTATATCGCCCGGTATCGCGATTCTCTTCCAGTCATATTACCCCCAAAGCGTATTTTTAGTACCAACATATTGTAATCTAACCAAAAAAATTTATGCATGAACTTGTGCATGAATTTTGCTTCGTTAGGCGGCATGATCTAAATCAAACCCCAATATTCATGGAAGGGATTTGTGATGTCGCTGAATGTGGGTTTTGTTTCGACGCGTTTTTCTGGAATCGACGGTGTTTCTCTGGAGGCGGCGAAGTGGTCCGAGGTAATCGATACGATGGGGCATCAGTCCTACTGGTTCGCTGGGGAATCAGACAGGACACCTGACCGAAGCTTCGTAGAGCCAAAAGCCCACTTTAAAACGGCATTGAATCACCGGATAAACCGATGCATCACTCTTGACAGGGAGCCCGATTTCGACGCCCCTGCAACCATCCAGCAGCAGAAGGCCGAATTGGAAACCGCGCTGCTCGCCTTTCTGGAAACCTACAACATTAATTTTTTAATCGTAGAAAATGCGATTTCCATCCCGATGCAGGTCCCCCTTGGCCTTGCCGTCCGAAATGTCCTGTCGAAATTGCGTATACCGACAATTGCCCATCATCATGATTTTTACTGGGAAAGAGGCCGCTTCCAGTTTAATGGATATCAGAAAATGATTCAACGCACTTTCCCACCCAACCTTCCCAATGTTCGGCACGTTGTCATCAACAGTATCGCACAGCGGCAGTTATTCGAAAGAACGGGCATTACTTCGCAGATCATTCCGAACGTGATGGATTATTCAAACCCGCCGGCGATCGAAGGGGACCGTGTATCACGACTGCGAACGACCATTGGAGTGGATCCCGATGACATCATGATTCTCCAGCCGACTCGAATGATTGCTCGAAAAGGGATCGAAAACACGCTCGAGATCGTTCGGCGACTCAATGATGCCCGCTGCAAACTAATTGTTTCCCACAAGGTGGACGACGAGGGTTGGGATTACTACCGGCGAATTACGGCGACATGCGAGAAACTAGGGATTGACATCCGATTCATCTACGGCATCGTTGCCAACCCCATCCTCAACAACTTCGATCCGGAAGCACAATATTCTTTATGGGAGGTTTACAAAGCGGCCGATCTCATCACGTTTCCAAGCCTGAACGAAGGATTTGGAAATGCGTTTTTGGAGGCCATATTTGTAGAGAAACCGATCGTCATGAATCGGTACGAAACATTCGTGGCAGATATTGAATCAAAAGGTTTTGACGTCATCAAATTTGACGGCCGCATCAACTCAAACACGATGGATCAGGTCCGCACCATATTGTCGAACAAATCCAGACAACAGCAAATGGTCGAAACCAATTATGGCCTGGCAAAACTCAATTTCTCCTACGACCTTCTCAGAAAGCAGCTATCCGGATTGATCCCCTCCACTTAAATATTGATTATTATTGACTTTTTAGGATAATAATACGTTGAACTCGATGCGACCGGAGGAGTCGTTGTCCATTAAAAGACCCACAACATTGTGTTCAAACAGGTTTCTGGCGATATAGTGACCCGTCCCGCCAAAGACTTCGAGAGCATCGCCCTTTATACCGTGATTGTACTGGTCTCCATCCCAGATGTCGTGAAAGAAGTTGTCTGTCACGATCTGATTGTTTTTCCGAACGGTTGCCATGGCCGATCGCTACAGTTCGCCTCGTTTCAGCCGCAGACGAATGCCTGCCATGCAAACCAGTCCCAGCATAAGCAGGTTTGAACTCGCTGGAACCGGCGCCGGGACCAGGGTTTCCAGCTGGGCGTACCAGACATCCGCCATTTTTTCATAGCCGTAAGGATTCGGATGGGCATCTGTGGCCATGTCAGTTGTGTAGTCCAATGCGCTTTCCATGTCGACCAGATATAAGCTGTCTCCGCTCTGCTGACGGTTCATGGCCAGTTCTGCCAGGAGAATGTTGAATTCCGTTACTTCCGGGCTGTATGTCCTGCGATTGATAATCTGCGCCAATACGACTTGAGCCTGTGGAGTGAACAGATAGATATTGTCCAGAATACCGTCGATCTCCGCGATGATGAAAGCGGGTTGCTGGCCTGCCAAGATGTCGTTGGTGCCGATGTGCAGCAGAATGATGTCAGCAGGGTTTTGATCAAGCCATCCTTCCACATTGTCACGGATCGCATCTGCATGCCAGCCCCAGTGGCCCTCATGATCATCATCCGTCAGTATACCGCTGTTTTGCGAGCCGACAAAATCAAATGGGTGCCCGCCGGATTGCAACAGGAAAGCCAGGTGGGCTCGGTAGCCGCCGCTATTCCAGCTACCACCACCGACGGTGATGGAATCACCCAGGGGCATGATCAACGCGGCGCCTGCATTCAACGACGTGAGGAAAAAAAAGAGCCCGAAAACAGCAATGGATACTCGGATCGGACTCATCGGATCATCCCGGGTGATGTTATCGTGTGATCTTCTGTTTGGCCGCAGGGTCGTTTCACCGACATCCCCCAGGCCCAAATCAGGCCCATGGACAGGTTGTTGTTTTTGATGGGTCCCTCTGGAGGACGCGATAGGATCGCTCTGGATGCTCTCATGGTGTGGCCTTTCCGTTAATCGAACAATCGATTGTACCCTTTCAGAGGCATTTTTGTCTTCGCTGCAAATTCAAGGCCAACCTATGCAATAAAAATAATCAAAAATATCATTAATCTGATATATTTTAGCTTAAATTTCGGGTTTTATTCACCAACAACGTCAAGCCATTCGACAGAACGGGCTGTCATTCGTGACCAGACGGTAAGATTTCTATTCTAATCAATACATTATGGGGCGGTGATGGGTATTTTGATAAACAGAATAATTCATGATGAATATTCAGGTTGATATGTCCTGAAAATCCAGAATGGATAACCGGGCGGGACTCGAGGGAGCTTCGATAGCGCTATGTCACCTTTTTATGGATGGGATTCCTTCTATAACCTGTGAACAAATTTTCACAATCACATTACCAAATATAGCATTTCTCTCCCAGCGGCGGGGCATCCTGATTTCCCAGAGCGCAACCAAACTGAAAATCAAAGAAAACGAAATTAGACGAATGGCGATCCCGTGTTCCATTTTTTGTTCACTGCAGTCCTGCCTCAGGTGGCGTTGCAGCGTTTGTATTTCCCATCAGCCATTTATGTAACAATTTTCCCATCAAAGACGAAAGTGTTCATATTTTTCGACACAATTTCCTTTCAAGGCGTTGGACAGAAGACAAACTAACCTGTCGACATTACATATATTTTAAGATATTCGATATTTTTGCATGATTTTTGCTTCTAAAAGAAAGCGGGCAAGCGGAATACTTCGGCAAGGAGAATCATCATGCTGTTGCTACTTTTTGCTGTATGCATCATTATCTTTATTGCTGTCGTTCTGGCCTTTCTATATTCGACGAGTGAAATGCCTGATATTCCGGATTGGGAAGAATTGGGACTGGATAACGACGAGCTGAAAAACAACACATAATATTTGCTTATTCCTGGAGATGCGAACCGCCCCTATCTGCGCATGAGTCTCGATTGCTTCCCGCCGCGTTATGATCCGCTCTGGTCAAGTTAAGCACTTTCTCAACTGGTTATCTCTTCATTTCTTTCTTTTGTCTTTTAAGTAAATCGCCCTTGAAGGTCCATCGCCGACAGCTCTTTCTTCGATTTGAAATAGCTTTGTGGCTGAGGCAAGTTCGCCCAGCTTTTTGTAGCCATAGTTACGCGGATCAAACTCCGGCGCCTGCTTGGCAATGTTACTCCCGACGGATGCAAGATGAGCCCAACCGGAATCGTCCGATGATGCCTCAACAGCATTCCTTAACAAGTTAACTATATTCGTGTCTTTCTTGAGTTCGTTTGTTGTCTTACGTTTTAACTTAACACTATAATCATCTTTGGAGCGCAGCACTTCCGTGAAGATAAACTTGTCACACGCAGAAACAAATGCTTTCGGGGTTTTTCTCTCGCCGAATCCATAGACAAATAGACCGGCCTCTCTTATCCGTGATGCCAATTTGGTGAAATCGCTATCGCTGGATACGATGCAAAAACCGTCAAATTTGCCCGTGTAAAGAAGATCCATGGCGTCAATTATCAATGCACTGTCGGTTGCATTTTTCCCTGAAGTATACCCAAACTGCTGAATAGGCTGAATTGAATATTGTAACAGGACTTCCTTCCAGCCTTTTAGGCCCGGCAGCGTCCAGTCCCCGTAAATTCTTTTTACGTTCGCCGTCCCATACTTTGCGATTTCCGACAGCAGCCCGTCAATAACAGAAGGTTGAGCGTTGTCCGCATCGATTAAAACGGCCAGATTTTCACTTTTTTCGTCTGACATATTCCTCCTCTTATATTCGATTGCTCTATCCAGTCGGTTTCGTTACGCCGCATACCGGAACACTGCGATGTAATGGAAGGCGGTCCCGGTCATTACAAACAGATGCCAGATGAAGTGCCCGTATCGCATAAGCGCATCGAGCGCAAAGAACACCACACCTGCAGTGTAGACCACACCGCCTGCGCTTATCCACAAGATGCCAGTGATTGGCACATGGGCAAACAGCGGCTGGACGGCGATCAGAATGAGCCACCCCATCAGTAAATAATGGCCGGTAGAGACGATGGAATGGGACATCCGGTTAAACGCCTTCAGTGTGACCCCGGCTATGGCGAGCGCCCAGATCAACCCGAAGAGCGTCCAGCCCCACGCACCTTTGAGCACACCGAGTGTGAACGGTGTGTAGGTGCCGGCAATGAGGAGATAGATCGCAGAGTGATCCATAACACGAAAGACCCGCTTGGATCTTCCACTTGGTAAAGCGTGATAGAGGGTAGAGGAAAGATACAGCATGATGACGGTCCCGGCAAAGAGGCTTGCGCCGACAATAAATCCAGTGTCCCCGGACCGCACGGCATGGATTATCAAAAACGGCACAGCCACGATTGCTGCTACCAGTCCGATACCGTGGCTGACACTGTTTGCGATTTCCTCCCCGCGGGATTGCTCACGCCTGGCTTTTGAAACCGATTTGCTCACGACATGCCACCCTATCCCGAACTTTGCCTTGAGCGATAACCACGTATTGATTTAGCGCATGATTAATGAAATCATGGATATGATGGTGGATAGCTCAACAGCCTTTATTTTTTCTTTTCCTTTTTTTGCTTCCGTTTCTCTTTAAGTGTTTTTATGCCCTTTTTCTGTTCTTCTCGTTTGCCCTTATCTTTTTTCCCTTTATCGCCCAACTCAGCCACCTTTCTTTTGGAAATTCTCTGTTTTAATTTTCTCGATCATTCATGCGAGGTTTTTCCGTGTGCCGACTTAATCACACTAATCTACCGCATGCATACCGCTAAGTAACGCTTGGACGTCAACGGTTGCGATACCCGAATTGATATCGGACATGGCGTAGGGAATAACCAACTCGTTGTTATGGATCAGCGCACCGCAGGAATACACCACATTGGGGACATAGCCCTCGCGCTCTTTTTCATGGGGGGCGAGCAGCGGTTCATCCAGGCGGGCGATGACTTTTGTCGGATTGTCCAGATCAAGCAAAATGGCACCAATGCAATACCGGCGCATGGGTCCGACGCCATGGGTGAGCACGATCCAGCCGTCGCTGGTTTCGAGGGGAGACCCACAGTTGCCGATTTGAATGAATTCCCACGGATATTCCGGCTCCTGGATGATTTGGGACTCCTGCCAGAAATGAATATTGTCGGAGAACATAATACGGTTATTTTCACCGTCCTGGCGGGAAAGCATGGCATACCGATCTCCAATTTTTCGCGGGAAAAGTGCCATGCCCTTGTTTTGTACGGCCTTGCCGTTGAGCGTTAAAATATGGAATGTGATAAAATCCTTGGTTTCGATCAATTGCGGCAAGATCGTAAGGCCGTTATAGGCGGTATAGGTAGCATAATAGGCAGGTGCCTGCCCGTTATCGAAAAATTGGACGAACCGGGCGTCTTCGATACCTCTACTTTCGTTTTTCGAGACCGGGAAAATCACCCTTTCGGATATGTGATGATCGGCGTGAAAACTCACCTCATAGTTGGAATCGGCAAGCCAGCGCATGATCTCGAAGGTTCTGTTTTGGCGCGCTTCCGAAAATAGGGGGTTTGCGCGAAGCATTTCTATTTTTTGTACTAATTCGTTATAAGCAAAATCTTCCTGCAGCTGGTTCAGGATATGGGCGGTGATTTCCTTGAAGGCCCCCATCTCGTTGAGCTTGCGCTGGAAGGGATTGCGTTTAAACACCGGGTCCATTTGGAGATCCGGGGTTTCCACAAAATCACTGATCGGGTCGAACAGGATCCTGTTGCGCCGGTCGAGGACGCCGCTGCGGAAGACAATCGACGAAACATGGCCTTCACCTGTTGCCCGCAGGCTCATGATAAATCGCAAGCTGCCTTTTTTCATACGGCTCTGATCCGGATGGGGAACGATGGAAGGATTAAACAGGGCGGCCGATTCAATGGAGTACTCCTTGGTAAAGTAGGCTCCGATGAGATCCCGCTGGACATCGCTGAGCATCGTATCCCGTGGAAGATCGCCGTTCACCGCATTTAGATGCCGCTCAAACACGTGACCGAGGTCTTCATGCCTTCCGGAAAAGTCCGCCATTGTTTTCGCAAGTAAATTTTCGGCCATCGCATCGGGCAAGCGGATGATCCGCTGGATTATTTTTGGGATGCGATACCTGTCATCTGGAAGATGAAGCCGGGTGATCACCCGTGACGTATCCCCGACGATCTTATTCGGTTTTCTCCTAACTTTCAATTTCGAACGATTTTCAGGGGGCATATGATTATGTCCTTCGCGTCGATCGATTTTCAATACACTGCAAGGCAAGCCCGTTCATGAGGACAGATCGCCAATTCCAGGCCATCCTCGAAATTCAATTTCCGGGTTAAAGCGGGGGCCGAGAATCCAAGAGGCAAAGTGATACCAGATCATCGATCACTGCCGTGCCGGCGCACATGACGGTATCCGCACCGCCCCAGTATATTTTTACCGTCCCATCGTTTTCCGGAACAACACCACAGGTAAAGACAACATTGGGGACATAGCCGGTTACCTCCCAGGGATCCTCGGGCTGCAATATCCACTGATCGGAAACACCGATGATCTTGGCCGGATCATCAAGGTCATGCAGCGCCGCGCCGAGTCGATATACCGTTCCGGACATCGTCTTGAAAACCCCGTGGTAGATATGAAGCCAGCCTTTGTCCGTTTTAAACGGCGGTGCACCAGGCCCGATTTTCATTTCATCCCAGTGATAGGCCACCGGCTTCATGATCACCCGTGAATCGCCCCAATGCAAGAGGTCGGGAGAATAGGAAATCCAGATTGACCAGGGTGACATTTCGGAATGCGGCCGGTCCAGACGGACATACCGGTGACCGAACCTTTCAGGGAAAATGACCACATTACGAAGGTCGGCCTGGGTGATCAGCGCAATCCGTTCCACCTTTTCAAAATCCCGAGTGCGCGCCAGGGCAATCCGCACGCCGTGACGGGAATAGGCGCTGTAGGTTAGCAGGTACTCGTTTTCCACCGGACAAATCCTCAAGTCCTCGACACCGAACGACTCGTATTCGGCAAACACCGGTTCTGTCGATGGTATCAGAAAGGGTTTGGGATGAACCGTAAAAGAAAAACCATCCTCGCTGTCGGCCCTGCCGATGATGGAGCGTCCGTTCAGCAAATGTGATCTGAAAAGCATTATGTAGCGGTCGTTATGCCTGACGATACCTGCATTGTGAACCGTGGCAACAGGATAGGGCACGTCACGTCGTGTCAGCACGGGGTTATTCTTAAATCGCTTAATAATTGGATTGTGAATTGTCATCGTCGTCTGCCCCACGGGATCATTCAGATTTTTCGGGTATAGGAGGCCTTTTCAAGGATCGTTTCATAGACCTGAACATAGTCATCAACCATGCGATCGGTTGTGAAATTCCGTTCAACTCGGCGACGGCAATAGGACCGGTCAATATCTCCGATCTTTGCAACGGTCTCTACAGCTTCGTCCACGTTGTCGACCAGAAAACCACTCTTGCTGTTTTCGATAAGCTCCGGCATGCTGCCCCTGTTAAAGGCGATCACGGGAGTACCGCAGGCCATGGATTCGATAACGGACAGGCCGAAGGGCTCATCAAACTGGATTGGGTGCAACAGCGCCAAGGCGTTGCCGAGCAGCCGGTTGCGCTCGGCGGGTCCGACGCTGCCGGTATACATCACGTTGTCGTTGTCGATGTGGGGGGCGACATACCGGTTATAGTAAGCCTGATCCTGGATAATGCCCGCCAATATCAGCTTTTTCTTGCAGGCCCTGGCGATATCAATAGCTTCCCGGGCACCCTTTTCATCGTGAATGCGTCCAAAAAAAAGCAGGTAAGCTCCGGCGTCACGTTGAAAATCAAATTGTCTGATATCAATGCCGTGATGAATGGTTTTGATATAATCAAGATCCGGCGACCGGTCGGCGTCGCTGATGGAGACATAGACGACTCTGCGGTTGTATTTTTTATAAACGGGTAGAATCCCGGGTGATGAAAATCCGTGAATGGTGGTCACAACCGGTGTGGTGGTCAGGCCGGTATAGGTCAATGGCAGATAGTCAAAATGGTTATGGACGATGTCATACATATCGGCATGCTCGAAGAGTTCTGAAATGTGAAGGCATTCCCATACTTTCGGTATCATGGAACGGTCTTCTTCATAGCCCTGAGGAGAAATGGCATGCAGAGTGCCGCTGGTTTGCGAATCTGCGGTTGCAAACAGGGTGACATCATGACCGCAGGATACCAGCCCTTCGGTTAAAAGGGAGGCCACGTTTTCCCAGGGCCCGTAATGTCGCGGCGGCGTGCGCCAGGCGATGGGCGAGAGCATGGCAATGTGCATGACGGATCCTATTGTCAATCGGGTTTCTGTGACGATGGATATTTTAAAATCTCGTCGGCATGAAGCTTTTGCAATGTCATCAGCGAAAGCAGCCAGGCAAGGGAGGACTCGGCGCCTTCATTCTGGTTGATGCCGTCCGCCATCAATCCATCTCGGCAGCCGCCGGTCTTGGGATCATAGAGGGGCATATTCAAGTCATTGTGTCCGAGATACCAGTGAAAGCACATGACCGCACTGTCGATCCATGTTTTGTGTCGGGTGATGTTAAAGGCTTCGACACAGGCTTCGATCATGGCATTAGCCTCGATGGGCTGCTGATCGAAGCGGGCTTTGGGGCCGCCTTGTGGATACCATCCTTCATTGCCGACCGGCACAAAGTGACCTTTTTCAGCCTGGATGGTGAGCAGCCACTCGAGGGATCTGAGTCCCATGTCGATCATGTCGCTACGATGTATCCATTGGCCGGAGAGGAGCAGGGCATGGGGCAGCTTGCCGTTGGCATAATTCAGAGAATTTTCTAGCCAGGGCCAGTTTTTCGTTGAATTGCGTTTAAACAGATTGAAGAGCTTGTCGGCAAGGATTCTTCGAACCCTGCGCACATCACTATCGCCGGAGAATATGTGCAGGTAAGCATGCATGCCCACCAGGGAAAACGCGATGGCGCGGGGCGACCGAAAATTCTCGACAGCTTGCAGTGCTTTTTTGAAAAGGGTCGTGCTCATGGCCAGCTGCCCGGGATTTTGAAGAAAAGCCACGGCTTTGCCAAGGCACCAGAGTGATCTGCCATGGGAATCCTCGGACCCGATCTCCTCCATCCACTGTCGCGAATAAGTCATGAAATTGCGAAAGCGCCCATTTTCTTCATTGAATGCATACAGAAGAAATCCGAGATAATGACCACTGAGAGTATCCAGTCCGAAGCCGTTTGTCGGATAGAATTTTTGACCCATGGCGGCAACCAGCAGTGCTCTTGCATTATCGTCTGTGCAGTAGCCATGGCTGCGATTGGGGATGGTATAGTTGGCATGTTGCAAGATGCCGGTATCATCGGTAAGGGCTTTCAGGTGATCGAGCTTGATCTCCGGGAGCTCGAAATTCGTGATGGCCTTGATGTCTTCGACATAGGAGTGACGGGGACGCGGATTCCGGGTCCGGGTCAGCTGGACCTCCTTGAATACCTGGAGATATTTTCGGGAAACCTCCTTCCAGACTGCGTCGCGGGTGAACATATAGGCTTTCTTGCGCATGGCGTGCCGGTCGACATCGTTGTCCAGAAGGTCGTTGATTTGCTCCGCCATGGCGTCCGGATTGCGAAAGGGTACAATTCGGCCCCGGCCTTCGGCAAGCATTTCGGTGGCATACCAGTACGGTGTGGAAATAACCGCTTTACCGGTGCCCATGGCATAGGCAAGGGTCCCGGAGGTAATCTGGGCTTCTTCAAGATAAGGTGTTAAATAGATATCGGCGATGCCGAGAAACTCGCATAATTCTTTTAGTTCGACAAAACGATTTTGAAAAATGACATGCTCGCCAATGGCGAGCTTGTTCACGAGCTGCTGCAGCATGATTCGGTAGGCATCCCCATGCAAATTTAGAATATGCGGGTGTGTTGCGCCAAGGATGATATAGACCAAATCAGGGTGTTTTTTGAGTACCACCGGAAGCGCCTGCAATACATTTTCAATACCCTTGTTGGGGGAAAGGAGGCCAAATGTGAGCAGTACCTTTTTACCTTCCACGCCGAACTTGTCTTTGTAGAAGCTGGGATCAATAAAGGGCGTATCTGGAATGCCGTGATGGATAAAGACAATCTTATCCTCGGGCACGTCATAGATGTCTTTGAGGAAGTCAGCTGCCTTACGGCTCATCACCACCAGCTTGTCAGACAGATCGGACCGCGTGCACATGACGTCACGATATTCCGGCGCGGGGTCCTTCAACACCGTGTGTAACGTCGTCACCACCGGCATGCGCAGATCAGCCAGCAGTTTCAGCAGATGGCTGCCGGCCGGTCCGCCGAAAAGACCGTATTCATGCTGCACGCAGACAATATCTGTTTTACTGATATTTAGAAATTGAGACGCCATGCTGTAGTCGTTCAATTTGTTCTGGTTGATCTCAAATCGTACTTTTTCCGGATATCGATATCCCTCAGGTTTGTCATTCATGGCCGCCGCCCAGTTATAAATGTCGGGGGCTTCCGCCGATAAACCTTCAACCAGGTCCGTGGTGAACGTTGCGATACCACACTGGCGGGGCAGATAGTTGCCGATTACGGCAACCGAGTCGATCCCCTCATAATATTTAATAACCGATGTCATGGCAGCCGCCTCTCTATGGTGACGTGTCGTCCGTCGATCCACCCATGATTAAAATTCTGTCGGATATCAGGAAAGATATTCTGTCAGGTCCCGCATGGCCTTCACAATGTCCAGGATCGCCTCATGCACACCTTCGGCGCCGTGGTTTTTGTTCGATGCACCTGTCTTCTCGATCTTGCCGTGAACCTCGGATTGGATTTTTTTCAAGTTTTTCGCGTGTCTTTCAAATTGAGTGCGATGCTCTTCTTTCATGTCTTTGATGGCATCGGAATCGATCTGCCGGATAAGTGCATCGGCCTCGGCCATTAATTGGTCGATGTTCTTGTCTTCTAAGTTCTTCGGCATCGTGTCTCCTTCTACGGCGCTGATCCGTCTCGAGAAGCACTGTACAGCGGAACCACTGCGTCATTTCCGTGCACCATACACCTGCTTTTCGATTCCCGGCGTGGCACGGGTCGCTCGAATCGGCGCATTCCTTTGTTGCGCCTTTACTGTTGCTTCATCATCCAATAGGGCAGGGAGCCAGACCTTCACTTGTGTTCCCACGTCCAATTGCGACGTTACGGTAATGCCGCCACCGTGGTTATTGACGATACCATAGGCCGCGGCCATGCCCAGCCCGCGGCCTTGGAATTTGGTCGTGAAAAACGGTTCGAACACCTTACCCCGTGTTTCTTCGTCCATTCCCTTCCCGTTATCCGCTAATGCTAAACAGACATACGATCCGAGCATCAATCCGGGAAATTCCATTGCGTTTTTTTCGGTGATCACTTCATTGTTGCACGTAACCCGGATGTGTCCCGTTTCGTCTATGGCCTCTGATGCGTTGGACAATATGGCAAGCAAAACCATCTGCATCTGAATGACATCGACTCTGGTTTTCAGAACATCATCGGGCAAATCGGTTTCAACAGTGACTGCGGGCTTAAGACCGGGAATGAGCAACGGCAGCGTATCCCTCACGAAATCACTCAGTGAAATCGACTCGACCTGGTATTTTCCTCCCCGGGCATAGGCGAGCAACTGCCGTGTGAGCTGGGTCATTCGACGCGCCGATTGTCGAATTGATCCAAGATACCAGGAAACGTCCTCATTGTCGGATACATCCATCTCGAGAAGATCGAGAGTTCCGGTGATCGCTACCAGGGCATTGTTAAACTGGTGGGCCACACCACCGGCCAAAGTGGCCAATGCTTCCATTTGCTGGGCCCGATGAAGTCGGGATTCCATTCTCGATTTGGCTTCTGCGGCTTGTTTTCGCTCGGTAATGTCGCGGATGTTGCATTGGATAAGCCGTTTATGGTTGACCCAATACGCATTGCTGACAAACTCCACATCGATTCGGCGTCCGTCCTTGGCTTCAAGCGGTAGATGCTCGTAGCGAATATATCCTTTATCGCGCAATTCCTGAAAAGCGGACAGGTTGGCCCGGGTATCTCTGAACGGACTGATCTCATAAAGTTTTTTGCCGAGGAACTGCTCATGAGAATAGCCCAGCATCTGAACCAGAAATGGATTGACATCGATGATTCGACCGGTATCGCATCAATGATCAAAATGCCGTCCCGGGCGGTTTCGAACACCCTGCGGTAGCGACCCTTGGAAACCTTCAGGGCATCATCTGCGGAGTACAAATCCTGTTTCATCTCTATTTTGTCAATGATATTTACGGGGGGTCCCATATCCGTATCTTTCTTCTGAATGCTTTCTTTAAAGGATATAAAGATGCCTAATAAATTCTATTGGGCTCTTTTGTTTCTAATCCGATGAATGGCCTCAATTCCTTCCGATTGGGCTACGGTGTGAATGTGAATTGTGGGCGGTTCACTTAAAAGGGTTTTGGTTCCCAACAACACCCCGAATCTATGGGACATAATATGATGATCCAGATGTTCACGGGTTTCCCACTCTTCCAGCAAGCTGAAACTGTTGCTGTCTTCGATATTGGACAAAACAGCGTAACTCAGACAACCCGTTTCCATTTCTGTCGGCTCGATCATGGAGAGAAGGGTTTGCATTACCTCCAACTGCTTTTCCGGCAGCACGCTCATGGTAATCCTTACAAAGATCATTGCGGTTACCTCTCTGTAATCTCAGCTTTTTCCGGTTAATCCATGATTTCGAGTACGGTCCGTTTTTTTGCCTTAGCCGAGGCAGCACTCAATAGGGTTCTCAGAGCGTCGGCCGTACGCCCCTGCCTACCGATAACCTTGCCAATGTCTGTTTTCGCGACACGGAGTTCCAGAATGGAGGTATACTTACCGGAAATTTCTGTAACGGATACAAGATCTGGCTGATCCACCAGAGCCTGCGCAATTGTTTCAATCATTTCCTTCATGGCGAGACTCCTGTTGTGTCAAAAGGATAACCGCAGATGGGACACGTTTGTCCATTGGACGGCAATTCGAGGTTGAATATGATAAGCGCTTCTCACACATGGGCAATGGTATTCTTGCCCTTTACGTGTTCAAACTTCATGCCGGAATTCCCTCGGACAGCGCGAGGGTGCACATCCATTTGATTTTTATGGAGAATTGGTAAAGAAAAGGCTGGTGAGGAGGCGCACATCAACCGACCGGAGTGGTCATATGTGACCAATGGTTATATATGACCACATTTTACAATTTCCGCAGCAGCGTCTTGAGAAGCATGGGAAGCGGAAATAACGGCCTCATTTTGGCAGGGCCGGCGGCACCTAGTGATCGTCGGGGGAAACGATGCACTTCGAACCTGCCGCCGGGTTGGTATGAAGCTTATGGTTTTTGGATACCCAGCTTTCGCATGCGGGCGCGCAAGGTACTGCGGTCCAGACCGAGGATTTCGGCCGCGCTGTTGTGGCCGCTCACCTTCCAGTGGGTCTGCTCAAGCACCCGGACAATATACTCCCGCTCCACATCTGCAAGGGTTCGGTCGGCCTTTGTGACATCCTTGCCCGGCTTTTTAAGCTCGTCCACCAGGCGCATTTTGGGTCCGGAAGAGTTGATCACCGCCCGCTCGAGTACATTTTCAAGCTCGCGGATGTTGCCGGGCCAGTGATAATCCTGCAATGTATGCATCACGCTCGTGGGGATGCTCCCGATGGACTTGCCCAGCTTTTTTGAAATTTTTTCGACAAAATAATCCACCAGCAGGGAAACGTCGTCACGGCGTTCCCTCAACGGGGGCACGGTAATCGGAAAAATATTCAGCCGGTACCAGAGATCCTCCCGGAATCTCCCATTGCGAACCTCCTCCTCAAGATGGCGATTGGTGGCGGCTATCACCCTTACGTCGACTTTGATTGTTTGGGAACTCCCCAGCCGTTCAAATTCGCCATCCTGGATCACCCGAAGCAGCTTGGGCTGAAGCTCCAGGGGTAGTTCGCCGATCTCATCCATGAAAAGGGTCGCACCGTCGGCAATCTCGAACCGCCCCAGCTGTTTTGCGTGGGCACCGGTGAACGCACCTTTCTCATGGCCGAACAGCTCGCTTTCAATGAGGGCTGGCGGCAATGTGGCACAATTTATTTTAACCAGCGCGCGATCTTTGCGCCGGCTCAGGTTGTGAACGGCCCTGGCGACCAGCTCTTTGCCGGTTCCGGTCTCGCCGAGTACCAGAACCGTTGTATCGGTGGCGGCAATCTGTTCCACCTTATAGAGAACATAATTGATCTCGTCACTTTGCCCGATAATGTTCTCATGATTGTATACCGATTTGATTTCGTCCTGCAGGTACGCTCTCTCGGCCTCAAGTTTTTCTTTTAACTCTTTTATTTCGCTAAGGGCTGTCTGAAGGTTCACTTCGGCCCGCTTGCTATCGGTGATGTCCTGCATCCACCCGGACATCCGGACCGCGTTTCCCGCGGGGTCCCATATTGCCTGGCCGCGTGTTAAAACCCACACATATGTGCCTGATTTCGTTTGAAGACGATATTCGACCGTAAATGGGATACGCTCAGACAGATGGCGTTCGATAGCTGTCCAGACAGCACCGCTGTCCTCGGGGTGAATTCGGCTGCGGAAAGCCGCCATTGGACATGGACATTCTTCGAGTGGAACCCCCAAAATTTCTCGCAACCGCTCGGAGTAAAAGACCGTGTCCGATGGGATATCCCAGTCCCAGAGGCCGTCGGTAGAGCTTTCGAGGGCCCACAGATATCGCTCCTTGCTGTTGATCAATGCCTTGTGCTTTCGGCGGTGCCTCATCCGCTGGACAAGCAGCCCAACGATACACATGGTCACGACGACACCGAAAAAAACAAAGACGACGGTTGATGTGTGTATAGAGTCCATCCCGGCTCCTCTATCACTTGTAGATTTTATATAATAATCTGCGGATCTGCAGGGAACTGAAGACTGCCGACGTCAAAATACGATCGTGCACCGATGTTATGAAGCGCGACGATGTCGCTCCGAGGACGAAAGCTCTGTACGCCGTTATTGTGGCGGACTCAGATGTCTATCGCTGCCGCCCGGTTGGGCTGAATTTCCGTTTCGCTCCAACATGGGGAGATTCGCTGAATTTCAATCGGCTCGATCCGGGCCTTCGCGGACGCGCCCGTCCAGCCTCGATGGAGGTCACCACAAATCCGGCCAGAAGCAGCGCCATGCCGAATAAGGCTAAGGCGGAAAAGCGTTCTCCGAGGAAAAAATATCCCAGCATACCGGCAGTCAACGGCTCGGCCAGCAACAAGGTGGTGCCGGTTTTCGAATTCACCCGTTTAAGTCCCTGGGAATAGAGCACATAGGGACAGGCGGTTGCAACCAACCCGAGAAACAGGACGACAGCATATCCGCTGGGTCGCGTCAGCCAAGCAAGATTTTCAATCCAAAGGAACGGCGCGAGAAACAAGGCCCCCAACGAGGACACCACGGCGATGGCGGCGTAAGCGGGTACATGGACCACCAGTCGTTTCACCGAGATTGAAAATATGGCAAACGCGGCACCCGCCCCCAGCGCCAGGAAAACCCCCGGGATATCGACACTCAGGCCGCCTCCGGCCGAAATCAGCAACCCGCATCCGAACACTGCCAGGGCGGTGGCATATATCCATTCCGGATTCGGGCGTTCGCCCTGCATCACCCACTCCATGAGACCGGCAAACATTGGAGGGCTGCCCATGGCCACAATGGTCCCCACAGCCACACCGGTTTTGGCAATGCTGCTAAAGAAGAAGTATTGATAGGCCGCCATTCCCATCGTCGCCAACAGCATGGCCGGACAGAGGAACCGTCGCGGGCTGCTAAGGTCGCCCCGGAGCGCAGCCAGCATCAGCAACGCGCCACCGGCAACGGACAGTCTCACCACGCCCAGCGCCTGGGGTGATACTTCGGCCGGCGCAAACGTCCGGGCCGTGCCCACCGTGCCCCACAGAAAACCCGCGCTCAGCACCAGGGCGCATCCGGTGATCGCGTCACGGCTGCTTTCCATCGGAACTGTCATCGCGCTCCTGTCTCCAAGTGCTGTCCGGCTATGGGTCGGCCGTGTCTATGCCAAAGATTCCATGCCATGTTCGGGCTGACGCGCCCGGCCGGTGGAACCGGGCGGCCTGTGCTCACGACCCGAACCATTTTTTCATGATCTGGTCATACTCGCCGCTTTCCATGAGCCTGAGCAACGCGATATTGATACGGTCCCGAAGGTCGCTTTGATAGGGAAGGGCGATGCCGTAGCTTTTCTCCTTGAAAATCAACCCCACAACCTGGACCTTTCCTCTTCCTTTTTTGGAAGCATAGTGTTGGAGGACAGGTGCATCGTACACGACGGCATCGACCTTTCCGGATTCTAAAACGCGGTACACGAGATCCACGTTCTCGAGTTCGAGAGCAGACAAGCCCTGCTGGGCAAGATATTCGGCGGCCGTACTTCTTTCGACGGTGGCCACCCGCTTGCCGAACAGATCCTCCGGGCCGTCAATGATTCCGTGCAGCTCCCGGACCGTCACCGTTGAGGTCACGCTCGCGGTGAAGTAGGCAAAGACAAAAAAGCCGGCCAATATCCACACCAGGCCGAACATCCGGCCGATGGTTCCTTTCGGCGTCTTGTCCCCATAGCCGACCGTCGTAACGGTAACCACCGCCCACCAGATGGATTGCCAGATGCCTTGAACATAGCGTTTGGGAAACTGAGGGTTGTGCCGGCGCTCCAGTACCCATATGATGTGTGCGGCAATGAGAAGAACGACAAAGAAGACAGCGACCCCGGAAAGCAGTTCCCGGGAGAAAATAACGGTAAACACCTGTCTGACGACCTTGCCAAGCAGCGAGCCGGACCCTTCCGACACCATGATCTGAAGTCCCGACTCAAAATATGCGTGGGAAAAGTCGAGGGCCTGCTCCCGTTTGGATGTGATGCCTATTCCGGAAATCCCCACATCGGCTGCCCCGCGTTTGACGTCATCAAGCAGCTTTGCGATGGTATTGACGCCATACACCTCATATTCCAAACCGAGTTCCCGGGCAATTTTTTCCCAAAGCTCCATGCTGAAGCCGGCATATGTGTTGTCCTGATAGATCACAAACGGTTCGGACCGCTGGGTGACCACACGCAGGATTCCGGCCTTCGGCCCGCTCGGGTCATCTTCCGGAAAAATGAACCTTTCCTTGGCCGCCTGAAGCGCTTTTGCCTCCTCCAGCCAGAGGCCTACCTTATTCCGGTGTCGTTCGATCCATTCCTCGGCGTGACGCAGAATGTCTTCAATGGCATCTTCACCGTCGAGCATTTTAGCATTTTGCCGGGAAATATCCTCCAGGGGAATTTCCACCAATTCCAGCAACCGCCTGATATCCGGATAATGCGCGAGAAACAGTTTATTGGCCACCACCCGGATGTCATTGGGCGGGAACCCCATGGCGCAGGGGTCGGCTACGCACCCGGGGACGCCCTTGATGACAGTCAGATCTTTCAGGTCCTCCTTTTCCTTGGGCAGGCTGGCAAACGGCACCTGGAGCCAGACCACGTCCTTGCCCGGGACCAGGGTGCCCACCGTCCAGTTGGGTGTCCAGGAATAAAAGAGAATGGAACCGCCCTGTTTGAATCGGGCGACGGTGTCATCCATCAGGGGCGAGTAATTTCCCTGAATGTGCTCGACGGTGGCGCGCAGATCGTAAGCATCCAGGTGGTGCTCAACGACCCGCTCGCACCCCCAGCCCACATTACAACCGATGAGGTCGGCCTTGCCGTTGCCGTCTCGATCGAACGCTTTGGCGATGCGGGGATTCTTCAAATCGCCCAGGCTGGTAATACCCAGGGCATCGGCGGTTTTTTTGTCGACGAGATATCCTTGAAGCGCGCCGGCAATAACTTCAAATCCAACCGCTTCCAACTTGCCCTGCACACGATCATCCCCGAGGAAGGGCTTGTGACTTGGGAACCAGCCGTTGGCCCACAAATCGATCTCCCCCCTGGCTGCGGAAAGATAGAACTCTTCGTTGTCCATGGTTTGAGGGCCATGGACCTCATAGCCCAGGTTCTCCAGGAGGGTTTTGAATATCTCCGCCTGAAACCAACCGGTATCCCATGTGGCTCGCGCCATTGAGACGGTTCCGGCACCTACGGGCCGTTTTCCGTCAGACGGATCGATCTGTGGGAACGGGTCTTTTCCGGCTACCGGACGGCCGAGTGCCGGCATCAGTATCAAACAGATGCCGATACCCATCAAGAAACGCTTCACCGTTGACGAGAGCGCCGACCGTCGGCGCAACGAACGGGCTGACCACCATGCACGACCGTTGGATCCCGGCCGCCTTACTTCAGCCATGATTGTATCTGTTCCGGGTAATAGCGCATATAGCGCAAGGCCTTATCATAGGGGAACAACCCCTCGTCCTCCTGAATCCAGATCATCAATTGGCCCAATTCATCAGGCGACCACTGGAAGTTATCCAGGAATTGATACACCTCGGGCATATCCCGCTTCAGTCCCTTGCGCACCATCGTATGGATTCTCTCTTTACCCCCGAACACGTTTTTCGGGTCTTCGAGGAATTTGAGCTTCCATCGGGCAAACTTCCAGTGGGGAATCCAGCCGGTGACCACGATCCATTTCTGTTTGCGGATGGCATCGGACAGTTCCGCGGCCATGGAGATTTCACTGCCCTGGATCAGGCGATAGTTGCTGAGGCCGTAGACCTGCATGGCCTCTCTGGTTTTCTTCATGATGCCGGCTTCAGGATCGATGCCGATGATTTTTCCACGGAAATTTCTCGCATAGTCCTTCAACTCCGGAATGGATTCGACCGTAATGTAGGGGGCATTCCGCTGCCCGGTGGCCGCGGTCTGGCGGCCCACGGTAATATCCGGAACCACCAGCCCGATCCGCGTGCCTTCCAGATTCGGCCCCAGATCCACGACCCGGTCCTTGACCTTCTTATAATAGTGGCCGTGGGTGCTGGGCAGCCAGGCGGCGACAATGGCATCTACCTCGCCGGTGGCCACCGCATCCCACATTTTATCTGCCGTCATCGGAATGATCTCACATTGGACGCCCAGATTTTCCTGTAACACCGCCTGAACCAGATTGGTGCTGGCTATTGTCTCGGACCATTCCACGTACCCCAGCCGAACGACCTTATCGGCGGCCCGGGTCTGGACAGGCAGAATAACGGTCAGTATGAACACGAATCCAAACAGCACTGCCGCAATATATATGGTTGCCTTGTTTCTCATGAGAACCTCCTATTTAAAAACCGGCTTCCTGGTCTAAGGGTGTGCATGACGAGCTGATCGAGACGTCAAAAACAGACACACGACATCCCGGGTGGCATCCGGCGACGTCGCGTCGCTGTCTTCCCACGCCCATCAGTCGTAGCCATGTTCTTTGACATGATCTATCAGCCCTTTGATCACCGCAAAGCACATAAAGAACATCACCACGGCAAAGGGAAGCCCGGTGGTGATGGCCGCGGTCTGCAGGGCCACCATGCCCCCGCCCAGAAGGAGTACCGCTGCGACGGTGCCTTCGAGGATCGCCCAGAACAGCCGTTGGGGCTTGGGCGGATCCGGATTGCCGCCGGCCGTGATGATATCGATAACCATGGAGCCCGAATCCGAAGAGGTCACAAAGAAGAAAATGACCACGACCATGGCCAGAAGGGAGGTGAGCAGACTCAGCGGAAAGCTTTCGAGGAAGACAAACAGGGAGACCGGGATGTTTTCCTGAACCGCCTTGGCCATGCCGCCGCTCGCGTACCGTTCGATATAGATGGCGCTGTTGCCGAACACGGTCATCCAGGTGAAGGTCACCAGGGTGGGGACGATCAGCACGCAGGCCAGATATTCCCGCAGGGTCCGCCCGTAGGAAACCCGGGCGATAAACATGCCCACAAAGGGGCACCACGCGATCCACCACGCCCAATAGAAAATGGTCCACCCGTTTTGCCAGGCGCCGGCGTCCGTATAGGTTTCGTTCCAGAATCCCAGAACGAAGAAATTTTGCAGGTAATTGCCCAGGTTCTCGAGCCACCCGTTCAGAACGAACAGTGTCGGGCCGAGCAGGAAGACAAAAACCATCAACACCAGTGCCAGCCCGATATTGATGTTGCTGAGCAGTTTGATGCCACCCTCGAGACCACGGACCACCGACCAGGTGGCCAGTCCGGTGATGCCGGCAATCAATATCACCTGGACCCAGGCGGTTTGCGGGATGCCGAACAGATGCGCCAGGCCGGCATTGACCTGCTGCACGCCGAAGGCGAGAGAGGTCGCGACGCCGAAGAGACAGGAAATGGTGGCCAGGATGTCGATGGCGTTGCCGAACCCGCCATAGATGCGCTCTTTTAGAACCGGATAAAAAACATTGCGGATCGACAGCGGCAGCCCTTTGGTAAAGCCGAAGAAGGCCAGCCCCAATCCGATCAGCGCGTATATGCCCCAGGGATGAAGGCCCCAGTGCAGATAGGTCAGCTCCATGGCCACCTTGGCGCTGTCGACAGTGCCCGGCTCCGACAGCGGGTTGGCGACATAGTGGAACATGGGTTCGGCCACCCCGTAAAAGAGCAGGCCGATGCCCATCCCCGCGCTGAACAGCATGGCGAACCAGCTTGGATAGGAGAATTCGGGCTCGGCGTCAGGCCCACCGATACGCAGCTTTCCCAGTGGCGACACCAGGATGCCGAGGCAGGTGGCCAGCACGACGTTCATGGTCAACACCAGAAACCACCCGGTGTATTGGGACATCCAACTCTTGATGCCGGCAAACAGCGTTGCGGCGGCGTCGCCGGCGAGTATCGTGAAGAACACACCGGCGAAAATCAACCCTGCGGCACCAAAAAACACCCAGGGCTGGATATCGTATTTGAAGATCTTGTTGTCCAGGTTTTTGATTGTGTCTGCAGTCCTGATTTGAAAATCTTGTTCGGCCATTCAACACCTCCTTTACAGCCCTTCGTGAATTCGCGTCGTTCGGGCTTGTTTCATGCGTGGCATCCATTCCGGGATGTACCCGACAGCCGCGCTGTCCCGAAATGCCGGTACCGCGTGGATCCGGCGTCCGGCGCATGCATGATCTTTTTGGTACTGTAGAACTTTCGTACCAATGCCCCGGCAGTTTCACGTCATCTGCTTGGCACCCGGCGTTAACATTTTTTTAAAATGATACGGTCGTCTTCAACCTCCATCTCGAAGCAATCCCCCGGAGCAAAACCGGTTTTTTCGAGCATATCCTTAGAGAAGACAATCCCTTCCTTTTTGACCTTCGATTCTTCTGCCTGGGAGTAATCAAAGAGTCCTTTGACGACATAGATTTTTTTGTCGAGGTTTTGAAGCATCACCAGGTGCTCCCGAAGGGTATACGGGGATATTTTAAATGCTTTCGTAATCTCCTTTGCCGTCTTCCCCTCTTCGATCATCGTTCGTAGCGTGTCCGGATCGTAGCGGACGCTGTAATCACCTTTTGCCATGGTATCACCTCCTTTGCTTGTTTCGGGACAACCCGAATCTTGACGATTTATATCGATTGTTTTTACTTCTATTGCGAACAATACGTCTTGATCCATTACCACTCAATTTGAGTAGATCTGAACCGGTTGCTTTAGTTTGAGTAGAGGAGTCCGTTGGGACGAAGTGGGACACGGACGCCCGTTACAGGGCGGAACAAAAAGGCTGTGGGGTAGGTTTCACTGCAAATCGAGTCGATCATGTTCGCTGACAACGTTACTGAGAGTGGAATAAAAGGAACCTCGATCACCTTGCAGATCGTTACACCCCCCCTCGAAAACCAGCACATCATGCTGCCCGATAAAGGTTTCCCACATTGCATACCACGTTCCGTTTCAAAATAACAGCCCGAGCCGCTATAACCCGAAAATTGCATGAAATCTTTTCAGACCTTGGCTATAAAAAGAGGCAGATTCGATATCTTTCACCGAATGTGGAGTATAGCGATTGCCAGAATTGCGTTCCGATTCCTTTTACGATCAACGGTTCACCGCGGTCATCGTTTCCATATTGCTGCAAACGGAACCTATTTATGACAACCACTACATGTCATTCCGGGATTGGCGGATTCCCCATCTCCAGCCTTTGCAATCTTCTGTTCATCCGCCGAAGGAGGCTACCGGCGGGCCCCAGATGGTTGAATCCGGCTGAACCCCGAGACCGGGGCCGCCGGGCACCCGGATATGTCCGCTTTCGATACGTATGCCGTTTTTTGGGTCGTAGTGTCTGTCGATATAGGGTGCCGCCAGCCATACGCCTTCCAAAAGGCGAGGGGAAACCGTTGCGCCGATATGGGTGCAGGCGGCTGCAATGATATCGCCCCCCCAGGCATCATCGCAGGTCATGGGCAGGTTGGCCGTCCGGCAGACATCGCGAATGGTGCGCATGGTGGAAATTCCTCCCAGCCGGGTCACCTTCAGCGAAAAACCGTCGCACATCCGTTGTCCGACGGCCTGCAATACGGCGCCGGGTCCTTCCGTGGACTCATCGAGAAAAATAGCATGGGACACCCGGCCCCGGAGGGAGGCAATCTCTTCCACCGTATCACAGGGCTGCTCGATGATTAACGGAAGATCCCGACATGCCTGGGATACCGTCACGGCATCCCGGGTGGTCCACCCACGATTGACATCGACGGCAAGCCTGACACCGGGTTTCAGGGTTTCATGCACTTTCCGGATGCCCTCGATATCGATACCCGTGTCCCGGCCACCGACCTTAAGCTGCAGGCGCCGGTACCCTTCAGCCTGTTTTTCCCGGGCGATGGATGCCGCCGCTTCGGGTTCCGTCACCCCGATGGAGAAATAGGAGGGAACGGTTTCCTGTTTGGCGCCGCCAAGCAGGTCGCAGACCCGAGCACCATAGAATTTTCCCGAGAGGTCCCACAGGGCGATATCCACCGCCGCCTTGGCATAACGGTGGCCGGCAAGGGCCTTGTCCATGGCGTCCCGAACGCAATCGATCCCGAGGGCGTTCAGACCGACCAGGTGGGGTGCGATGTCATGAAGCGCGGCGCGGGCGCCGGCGGCATGGTGGGGCTGATACACGGTGCCGTGGGGGCAGGTCTCACCGTATCCGACCAACCCGTTTTCGGTGACCATTTCGATGATTGTCGTATCGTAAGAGGTCATCGACGTCTGTGACGTTCGGAATACGCCACCGACAACCGGCAAATCATGCCGATAGATATGAATTTCCGATATGCGCATAAATTTCATCGATGGTTCTTCTCTAATATAGAGAAGAGGGTCCAAGGGTCCAAGGATTCAAGGGGTCAAGTGTTTGTTCTCTAATGTGTTAATCAACGCTCTTAGCATTCTTTCGATCTCTGTAATGTCCCGCTTTGTGGCAGCCACTTTCCCCTCCTCGCTAAAGCCCAAATCTCCTGCTGTTAATATTCAGGTTTCTATTTGTATACCCTCAAAAAAAGAGCATTTGACGTTTTCCACACCTTCAGCTCTTTGAAGCTGTTTAGCATTTCACTCGACCCCTTGAATCCTCGACCCCGCTTGTCCTGAGCAAGCGCAGCGCGTCGAAGGATGGATCCTAATGAATCACCCCCACGCAAGTGGGATTTCCAGCGTTTATTTATTCAAAAGCTGCCGTTTATCGGGAGATGATCCTTTCTGCTTAAGTTAAAATCCCAAGTCGTTTCAGTGGCGCCACCACGTCCTGCAGTCCCACCCGCTTCAGCGTCGCTTCGGTGGGGATGCCGTTCGCATCCCATCCCCTGGCCGCATAGTAGGCATCCAGCAAAAATTCGATGTCTTCCATGGGGATCCGATACCCTTCATTGGGGCCGCTGGTGATGGGATCGTCACACAAGCGTCGTGGCGGGTAATCGCTGGACCGCCCGAAATGTTTTATTTCCCTGGCATTAAACACCCGTGTCAGATGCCATATCTTCTCGGAGACCGCCAGCAGTTGATCCCAGGTTTTCTGTTTGCCGGTGATCAGGGTATACAGCTCGGCATAATGCTCCCCCTCGAAGCCCAGTTCCATCAATTGAAGGCGGCAGGTTCCCAGGGCATCGAAAAGAGGCCGCTCATGCTGGGAGTGGATGACGTAATCCGCAGACCTTTCGGTGACCATCCCTTTGGGCGGCTTTTCCTTGGCGCCGCCGGCCACGATCAGGTCGTGCACGCTGCTCCAACTACCGGCCACATCATGCCCCAATACCCACGCACGCCCGTGATGCGCCCCGATATCGGAGGTAAGGTAGGCCAACATCATAGAGGGCGCATTTCGGCACTCGTACCCGGTCCACTCCAGCCCTTTGACCTGGATGGCAAAGTGTTCCGATCCTTTTCCGACGGACTCGGACGCCGCCTTTACGCCTTGGGCCAGCAGATCGCCGATACCGTCCCGATGCGCCGTCTTTTCCAGAAGATAAACAATCGATTCCAGGTCCCCGAACGAAATTCCCCGTCCGATCTGCGATTCCGTCAGAATCCCTTTTTCAAAGCATTCGATGGCCCAGGCGGCGACGACGCCGGCCGAGATGGTATCCAGTCCCAATTCATCGCACACATAGTTCGCGTACGCGACATCCTCGATGGTCTCGAGCACGCAATTTCCGCCGAACAGGGCGATGGTTTCGAATTCGGGTCCTTCCACATGCGCCCGGCCAAGGGCCGTTTTGGTAAACCCGTACTTACCGCAAGGAGTGGGGCACAACGAACAGCCTTTGTCGGTGATCTTGAGGCGATCCAGAATGGCCCGGCCGTTTATCTGCCGGTAGTGCTCCGCATAGGAAGTCTGAAAATTGCGCGTCGGAAAGGCCCCCACTTCATTGGCCCAGTTGGTCAGACCGGCGGTGCCTTCCGGGGTCCATCCTTTAAATCCGGGTTTTGCCCGGACCTTTGCAAAGGCCTCTTTCCCTTTGGCATAGGCACCCTCGACATCGAACACCGGCAACCCTCCGGTTCCCCGGACGGCAACGGCTTTGATGTTCTTTGCCCCCAGCACGAGGCCGATGCCTGTTCTTCCGGCCTGTCGGCCGAAGTCATGGGAGATGCAGGCAAACCGCACCCCGTTTTCGCCGGCCGGGCCGATGGTAATGACCTGAAACCCATCCCCCAGATCGTCTTTCAGCATCCGCTCGGCCGTGAGGGCCCCTTTGGTCCGGGACTTTTCCGCCGGGCGGATTTTAACAGTGTCGTCGTCAATCAACAGATAGCTGAGCTCTGTTGCTTTTCCGGTGAGCACCACCGCGTCATACCCGGCGTATTTCAAGGCCGGACCGAAATGCCCCCCCATATTGCTGTCCGCATACCCGCCGGTAGCCGGCGATTTTGACCCGAAGTGCGTCTTTCCGCTGGCGGGAAGAAAATGGCCGGTGAGCGGGCCGGTGGCCGCAATGAACATGTTCTTTTCGCCGCATGGATCGATGTCCGGCTCGATTTCATCAAAGAGCAGGCGGGCGACAAAGCCCCTGCCGCCGATGTACGATTCCGCCAGATCAGCGGGTAACGGTTCTTTTTCGATCCGTCCGTCGGTCAGGTGGATGCGAAGAATGGTGCCGGCGTAACCGTGGAGCATGGAATTCTGTCTCCTTATCATTGTGTCAGAAGGATGGCGTCCCGCGGACAGGCGACCGCACAGGCCCCGCACAAGGTACATTTGATGGGGGCCGGGGCATTGCCGCGCACCACAATGACGTCATAGGGGCATTCCGCCACACACACCAGGCAGCCCGTGCAGGTGTCCTCATCGATCAGAAAAACGCCGCTGTCGGTCTGGTGTATGGCCTCCTCCGGGCAGATCTCGGCGCAGGCCCCGCATTGATCGCACACGTGGATGCGGTAATCTCCGGGCGCCGGAAAGCGGCCTTCAATTCGGAGGACCGCCAGGGAGGGTTTGACTTCCCGGAAATTTTCAAGGGCACACGCCAGTCGGCAGGTGGCGCACCCCGAACATTTGTCATGAACCGTCTGTAATTCCACCCATGCCCTCCGTTCTGCAGTTATTTGCGAGCCGATGCGTCCGGTGCACCGTCCATCGGGGCAAATCCGCTTCGGAACGTATTTTCGACAATCGTACGCGTGACCATAAACTGGGGCAGGTAATCCTGTCCCATGGCCTTTGATCCGACCCCGGACATTTTGAAACCGCCGAAGGGGTGGCGTTTCATCATGGCGCCGGTGATGCCCCGATTGATGTAAAGACTCCCCACCAAAAACTCCCGGCACGCGCGCTCGATGTTTGCCGGGCTTCGCGAGAACACCCCGCCGGTGAGCGCATACGGGGTGCCGTTTGCCACCTGCAAGGCTTCCTCGAAATCGTTTACCTTGAAGATGCACACCACCGGACCGAAAATTTCCTCCTGGGCCAGACGACTGTCCGGTGAAATATCGGTGAACACGGCAGGTGCCACAAAATGCCCCGGCCCTTCGGCTTCGGCGCCCCGGGTCAGCAGCGTGCCTTCGGTTCTGCCGATGTCGATGTACCTTTCGATCTTCGCCTTTGCGTCGGCGTCGATCACCGCACCGATATCGCTTCGCGAATCCTCGGCAGGACCGACCATCAACGTCTCCACGGCATCTTTGAACTTCAATACAAATTTATCGTAGTTTTCTTCCAGAACGATCAGCCGCGAGGCGGCCGAGCACTTCTGACCCATATAGCCGAACGCCGACTGGATAACCGGCCAGACGGTGGCGTCGATATCGGCATCGCTGTCGATGATAATGGCATTCTTTCCGCCCATTTCGGCGACGACGTGTTTCACATGGTGCGCGTCTTGGGGCGTGCGCCCCGATTTTTCGATGATGCCGAGGCCCACCTCATTGCTGCCGGTAAATACGGTAAAGGCGACGTCTTTGTGGGTGACCAGCGCGTCGCCGATGTCGCTGCCGGCTCCGGGGACGAAATTGAACACGCCATTCGGCAAGTAGACGCTGTTGAAAATTTCGTATACTGCCTGACCGATGGCCGTCGTTTGTGACGCCGGCTTGTACAGGATCGTGTTGCCGGTAACCATGGCCGCCGAAGTCATGCCGATTGAGATGGGCAGGGGGAAGTTCCACGGCGCGATCACAACGCCGATCCCGCGGGGAAGGTATCCGAGGCGGCTGGATTCCCCCGGTAGCTCGGATGCCACGCGGGATTTGTCCAAACGGATCATTTCGCGGCCGTAAAATTCGAGAAAATCCACGGTTTCACATACATCGGCCTGGGCTTCGTTCCAGTTTTTGCCCCCTTCATAGACAAGCAGCGCGGCCAGATCGTGGCGTTTGGCGCGCACGCCCTCGGCTGCTTTAAACAGGTAGGCCGAACGTTTTTCGGCCGGCGTGACGGACCAGTCCTTAAACGCCGTTTTTGCGGCGGCGATCGCCTTTTCAATCGTGGCGGCGTCCGCACAAACCGCTTCGGCCACGACCCGTCCGGGCGCGTTGGGGTCGGTGGAACGCATCTGTTTCCCGCCGGCCGTCCGGACGCCGTTGACAACCGGGCATACTTTCCGGGGAAAAGACGCCCTGGTCTTTTCGAGGGCGGCGGCGAACGCGGCGTGGGTGTGCATGTCCCATTCGACGGGCGGCTCATTGGAAAAAGGACCCTTTTCGCCGTATTCCGACGGACTGTCGCGATCTTTCTCGGGGACCGGATCCTCCTGAGCCATGATCGCCGGGTCCCTCAGCATCTCTTCTTTTTCCGCGCCGTCGGCGAAACTCTGTCTTAAAAACGATTCACTGGAGGTGTTTTCCAACAGGCGGCGCACCAGGTATGCCATGCCGGGAACGATTTCTCCCACCGGCGAGTAGAGACGGAGCCGCAGGTTGTGCTTTTTCCATGCCTCCCGCAGGTTTTCGGCCATTCCGTGGAGCATCTGAAATTCCAGGCGGTCCTCGGGCACCTTCAGGGCCCTGGCACATTCGATCACATAGGCGACGGTGCGGATGTTGTGGGAAGCGCATTTGAGCTGAATATAGCGATGGTTTTCCAGTACCGTTCGGGCGCATCTCTCGTAGCTGGCATCGGTTTCGTGTTTGCTTGTAAACACCGGGATCGGGTAGTTGTAAAGATTGGCCAGCACCACCTCTTCGTCCCAGAACGCGCCCTTGATCAGGCGCATGCCGAAATTGTGACCCCCTTTTTTGGCCCAATCCAAAAGGTCGGCAAGCAGCGGTTCGGCATCCCTCATATACGCCTGGTAGGCGATACCCTTGTGGGGCCAGTCCCGGAATTCGGGTTCGTCGTTGACGCTCTTGAACAGCTCCAGGGTGAACTTGCGCGCCGGCAGGTGTTCCATATCCATGAGCACGTAGGCGTTCAGTTCAAGGGCCTTTCGATAGATCGGCCGAAGCCGTTCCTTGGCCCGGTCGATGGCATAGTCCATGGCGCAGCTTTTCGGCAAATACTGGGAATAGAGGCAGGAGGCCATGAGCGAAATATTGACCTGGGGGCTGAAGCCCCAGTCCGGACCGCCTTTCTCACCGGTGCCCAGGGCGGGCCAATCCTTGACGATGTCGCTGTAGCGCTCCATCAGTTCGATCTGTTTTTCAAGAAATTCCTCTTCCTCCCGGGTTGAGGTCACCGCCTCCTTGAGGATTTTCACGGTCCATGCGACCCCGTCTTTTTGACGGCCTTTGCGCATGACGGTGGCGGCCTCTTCGATGGTCTCGCCCGTGATGAACTGCTTGCCCATGGTGCCGATATTTTTTCCGATGCTCTTGGCCGCCATCTTGGCGGTGATCGAGTCGGGTTTCACCCTGGATAACCCCCACCGCATCGCTTTCGGAAAATCCTGGTCCGGCCGACAGAAATACTCCTGGATGTGCCGTGCCACCGATTCGGGTTTGGTCAGGTACGGAAAAACATCCACGAACCGGAACATCTCCTGCTTGAAGGCCTCGTTTTTCATGGAGAGATCCATGACTTTGCCGGTCCAGTAATCCTTTTTGAACACGGATGGTTTGGATTTTTCCGCGACATCGTAAAGCTTCATCCCGGTCTTCCGAACCCCGTTTTCGAAATCAGTTGCCATTCGATGCGCCTCCTTGTCTACGTTCCCCCGTGACGTTCGTTTTCACATGGGGGAATTCATCGGTCATGTGGGGAATATGAATGGCGTCGATGAGATTCTCCTGAAAATCGTCCATCAGGGTCAGTTCGACATATTCCACCTGCCGGGCAATCGAATCCGCCTCTATCCGTTTTTTTCGGTCCAGCAGCGCCATACGGCACCCGTCGCCGGCGGCGTTGCCGATGGACGAGACGCGTTCCGGCGGGCAGTCCGGAAACAAGCCCAGCACCAGGGCCCGGTTAATGTCGATATGGTTGCCGAAGGCTCCGGCAAGCTTTATCCGGTCGGGCCGCTGCAGGTGCATCCGGCGCAGCATCAGCTTGCATCCGGTATATATGGCGGCCTTGGCCAACTGGATCTGGCGGATGTCGTTTTGGGTGATGACCACATCCTTGCCGATGACGGTCTCCTCGGACCAGGCCAGTACAAACTCTTTCTGGCCCGTGTGCGGATGTTCCCGCAGGCGCCCGGACCCCTCCTCCCGGCAAAACGCCCCGCTACCGTCCACGATGCCGGCCTTGTAGAGTTCGGCCAGCGCATCCAGCACCGCACTGCCGCAAATGCCCCGGGTCTGCATGTCCTCGGGTCTGGAATAGCTCCGCCAGGCATCCCGTCCCACCACCTTGTAATCCACGTCCCGGGTTTCTGGTGAGATTTTCACCCGCTCGATGGCGCCGGGCGCGGCGCGTACGCCGAACTCGATCTGGGCACCTTCCAGGGCCGGCCCGGTGGCACAGGAGCATGAACTGCACACCTTCTTTTTCCGGTTGCCGATGACCAGCTCTCCATTGGTGCCGATATCTATGATCAGCACCGTATCGTCGCTGTTTTGGGGCTCTTCGACAAGTATGACACCGACGTTGTCGCCACCCACGAATCCGGCGATGGTGGGCAGGATGTAGACGTTTGCCGATGGATTGATCCGCAGCCCGATATCCCGGGCCTTGACGTTCAGCCCGCCGTGATGGGCGGGTGTAAAGGGAACGCTGCCCAGGGGTTCGGGGTCCAGCTGCAGCAGGAGATGCTGCATGCAGGTGTTGCCGCAAACCGTGACATCTTCAATGTCCGCAGCGCCGATCCCCCGGCCGGTACGTCGTGCCGCTTCGGATACCGCCCCTTCGATCAGGGAGTTCAATCCGTCAACCACCGCATCGCCCATGCGGCGCAGGCCCTCGGGGTCGGTGAAACAGTAATCGATCCGCGAAATCACATCCTCTCCATATTGGATCTGGGGATTCATCATGGAAGCGGTCTCGACGACCTCCATGGTCTCCAGGTCGCATAGATAACCGGCAATGGTCGTCGTGCCGATATCGATGGCCATTCCGTAATTCGGTTCCCCTTTGCCCGGGCGGATCCGGATAATCTCGCGATCCATCCAGATGCTGACCGTTATCTCCCATCTGCCGGCCCGCAACACCTCTCCCAGGCTGCGCAACGCAAACAGATCTATGGTTAACCCGGTCAGTCCGTGGGCTGCCTCAAGCGCCCGGCTGAGTCTTTCGAAATCGCCGGTGGGGTCTTCCAGTGAGGCTTCCGAAAGCTTCAGAAAAACGGTTTTGACCGCCGGGTCATGGTCGATGGGGATCGGACGGGCGGCCTTGCTGACCACCTGTTTGCCCGGGCGGGATGCTTCCGGGATGTCGACGAGAATATCTTCCTGGATGGCGGCCGAACATGCCAGGCGAAATCCGGCGGCCCTTTCTTCCGGCGTGATATGGTCCCCTTCAACGGTCTGCCATGGACCGGCGCTTTCCGGAGTCGATGCGATCCCGTATTTCCGACTGCCGCCGGTTTCAATGCGGACCTTACACTTGCCGCACACCCGATGGCCTCCGCAGAGAGACTCGATGCCGACGCCCAGGATCCGGGACGCCTCCATGATCGTTGTCCCTCTCGGCACCGTTCCGCTATGCCCGGACGGATGAAACATCACCGTTGCCGCGTCCATGTCCATCATACGCGTTCCTTTTTGACACGCTCCAGCGTGTTAGCCCGGACATTGCACCAAATGGAGACCTTCATGGGCAAGGCACTTCGAGATGAAGCTGTAGTCCGACTACCGTGAATCTCGAATAACGCAGGCCATGGAGGTCTCCGTTTGGCCCGCAGGGTGAAATCTTTTCAGGCCGTTCGTCCGTTTTTCAACGTGACACATGGCTTCGTAGCCCGATGCGTCAGTATTCACGTTACGGCATCGATCTCGTTTCTTTTCAGACATCTGCTGAAAAGATTTCATGCAATGTTCGGGTTAGCGTTAAACGGTTATAGTGGTTGTCCTAAATACGTTCCGTTTACAGAAATATGGGAAACGATGACCACAGAAGCGCAGAGGGCGCAAAGGAACTGTAATTGCCCCCGAATCCCTGAGAGGGGGATTCGGGGAAAGAGCCCCGGCAACCTGAAAAGACATCATGCAATGTCCGGGTTGATCAGCGGGGGTGCGGGACGCTTCATTGCCGGTTATCTGTCTATTTCCAGTGTTTGGCCAGCTTTTCGAGTTCGGTTGCCACTTCTTCGGGAAGCGGGTTCGGCCGGTGTTCCATTATCTGAAGCGTCTGTTCCCGCAGGCGCTCCTGAAACCGCCGCCCGCCCTGCTCGAGCCAGGATTCATAGTTGGACCGATCGAACAGGCTGGAATACCAGACCTGCCGGAAATACTGCAGCGTATGCTCCTGTTCCATAAAATGACCGCCCGGGCCGACACGGTGAATCACATCAACCGCCAATGTGTCCTCATCGACCTGGATTCCGCGGACAAACTGGTTGATCATGTGGAGCACCTCGTTGACCAGAACCATATAGGCCGGAGAGGCCAGACATCCGTGGTCGAGCAATCCGCAGTCGTGAATCAGATTCGCACCGCTGAGCGCCGCCGATTGGCACGAGAGCGTGGCTTCGGCGGCCGCCTGGGAATCCGGCAGTTTGGCGTCCGAACACCCGGCGGTGCCAAAGTAGGGCAGCCTGATGTATTGGGCCATCTGGGCCAGGGCGGCGCCCATTAGAATCATTTCCGGCGCGCCGTAGGAGAAAATGGTTGTACGCATGTCCATGACGGTGGCAAATGCGCCGTAGATAAAGGGGGCCCCCTTGCGCACCAGCTGGGTAATCACCAGGCCGCTGAGGGATTCGGCCGTCCCCTGTACGACCGCCCCGGCGAATGAGGCCGGGCCGGTGCTGCCGGCCTGGGGCGCCCCGTAGCAAATCTGGGGGATCCGTTTTTCGGCGCAAAACATCAACTTTTCCAGGCTTTCATCGGCCAACGTCAGGGGAGAAATCGGATCGACCAGCATGACGATGGTCGGGGCGTTCAGAAACTGGTTTTCCCCGCCGGCGATGATCATCGCCATTTCATAAATCTGCTTGAGGCTTTCAATGTCCTGGCAGCAGAACACCATGGGTTTTTCGCTGTGGGACATCGCTTCCTTCAGCACCATCCGGTCGGCAAACTCAGGGGGCACATTGTCTGCCATGCCGAACGTCATCCCCCAGGTATAGTTGGGCAGCGCATCGAGCAATGTTGCCGTGATGCGACAGTCCTCGAGCAGGAACTTCCGACGCTCCCGGGTGAAGGGTTCGAGGTAGTCGATACAGTCCAGGCTTGCCCCGAACCAGCTTCTGTTGCGTTCCAGTTTCACCGAACGCTCACCCCTGCGGTTGCCCAGCACGATGCGTGACGGGGCCTTGCGCAGGGCGTCTTTCACCATCCAGTCCGGGATGCGCACCACACCGGTATCCACCCGCGCACCGGCGCCGTCCAACAACTCGAGGACCCTGGGATGGCTGATCTTCATACCGGTGCGCTCCAGCACTTCCATGGCTGCCGAGTAGACTTCCTCGACATCTTCCGGCTGGAGCACATTGAGTCTCGGCTTCAACTTCGGCTCTAAACGATCTATCATTGTGTCGCCCTCCCTGCGTCCCATGACGTCCCATGGCGTGAATCCCGCGTTGCTCCCGGACCGCCATGGAGTCCCTGCGTTACACCGGAACGGTGCCGGCGCCGGAGCTATGACTTCCGCTTATCACGAACATGGCCCGGCATGTTCGTGTGCAACGGATCTATAGCACGGTTCAGAGCAGAAAATGAATACCCGAACCGGTCGGCGTGCAATTGTTTTCTCAAGGATTCAAAATGTCCCGGACTTGATCGTAAAATGCCTTGACATGGTCGTGCATGATGCGGCGCGCGCGTTCCTCATCCCGGTGTTTGATCGCCTCCACCATGCTCAGATGCTCGGCAACGGAGGTCGGCAGCATGTCGAGCCGGGGCAGGGCCATGTACCAGAGGCGTTGGGAAAGACCGAAGAAATGCTCCAGGATTCGGATCAGGTATTTGTTCTTGGCCGCCCGCACGATCGCCTGATGAAATTTATGATCCACGTCCAGCAAGCGCCGGTTGTCACCGGGCGCCGTGGCCGCCTGTTCTTTGCGCAGGGCCTCGAGAACCATCAGATCATCCGCGGTGGCACGCTGGGCGGCAAGACCGGCACAGAGCGGTTCCAGAGTGAATCGCACTTCACTGATCTGCTCCAGATCCGGTAGACTGATGTCGGCCACGTAAAGACCATGGCGGGGTGTAATGACGATCAGTTCATCGTGGGCGAGCAATTTGAGCGCTTCCCGAACAGGCACAGCGCCCATCCGCAGGTTTTCAGCCAGTTCTTGTTCGTTGACCAGCGTTCCGGGGCCCAGTTCCAATGTGATGATGGCTTCGCGTATCCGATCATAGGCGTGTTGGGTATCGACGTCAACCAACTCCATGGTCTTTTCCTCCTAATCGCATCAAACGGGGTTTTCCCACCGCCTTTGCCCGGATACGGAACGTGTCCAGCCCGTCGGAATGCTCTTTTACGATAACCTGCGGGTTGTCGGCACCGGATCGCAGCGCCCCCCCAAGGGCCCTTTCCCTGGCCATCGCCCGGGCATGTGCCAGGGCGTCGGCGGCCTCCTCGTAAACCTCCCGGTGATCGCCGGTCTGAACCGTGTAGCCCAGGACTTCCAGCCCGTCGCCGGAGACCTGCGGATACACCAGAACTTCCTCGGTAATCATGACACTGCCGGCCACCGCGCCCACGGCATTGGCCACCTCATGATGGGTCGGCAACACCAGTTTGCAGTGCAGTTTTTCGGCCACGCTGTTCAGGAAGATGGCTGCCGGAGCGCCGATACCGATCAGGGGCGGTTGCAATCGAAACGATGTCTTCAACTGGGGATGGTCGTCGTATAGGCTGTTCCGAAAAAACCACTGTCCGATGTCGGTGTCCCGGGCATGGGAGGACAGCGTCAACTTCTTGCCGCTTAAAAAGGTGACGACGGCATGAACGATAGTTTCGGTCATCTTCAACCAGATATGCTCTCGGAAATCGGCCGGATCGTAACGCAGACAACGGCAGAATACATCCATTGCCAGTTTCGCCGCTCCTGCATCCCAGGCGCTGTGACGCTCCTCCACATGCAATAAATCGGTCGGGGTAAGCCCGGATGTACCGATGATTTCCCGGCGCATCAGGTTTTCGGTGTCGATCTGCACTTTGCTGTATAAATTCAAATGGGTGAGAATCTCCGGGAGGGGCCGGGGCCCTTCAGCGAGAGAATCGACCAGTTTTCTTTCCTGCTCGGTGTGCAGCCAATCCGCACCCACGGGGTCGCGGAGCAGATACCAGTGCTCGAGCCAATCCGGTGAGAGGTGGACATCGCTCCGCTGGGAAAGGGCTTTCAGGTTGCTTCGAATTCGAGGATATTGATCGGCCAGGTAGGCAAGGGGCGTCACCCGTTGAGGCCCGATGCGGATCCTGTTTTCGCTGTCCAGTGTAATATGGCTGTCGCCGCCCAATGCGATGGAGAACAGGTTGGCGGCTTTTACCGATGTTTTATAGTCGGCGACGGTGGCGCCCTCCTCGGTGACGGCGACATGCCCGTTTTCCACCAGGGCGATGTCTGTGGTCGTGCCGCCGATGTCGATAACCAGCGCCTGATCGAGGTGGGAGAGAAAACGGCCGCCAATGGCGCTGGCCGCCGGACCGGAATGGATGGTTTCCACCGGTGTTTTCGCGGCAAACTCATCGCTCATCAGGGTTCCGTCACCACGGACCACCATCAGTGGTGCCCGAATCCGGCGGTGTTCCATGGCCCGCCGAACCGCAATGATGAATTCTTTCAGAACCGCCAGCAGGGATGCGTTCAGTGCGGCCGTGGTGGCCCGTTCGACGGAGCCGAGTTTGGTGGAAAGCTGGTGGCCCAGCACCACGGGAAGATCGCAGATACCGGAAATCGCGTCGAATGCCCGGTGTTCATGCTCCGGGTTGAGCGGGCTGAAGTAACCGGATACGGCCACGGCGTCCACATCGTTTTTTATCTCGCCCACTTTCGCCAGGATACCCGGCAGGTCAAGGGTCGTTTTTTCCCGCCCGTAAAGGTCATGACCCCCGTCAAAGTAGTAATAATGCGGCGTGCCGAAGCGGCCCTGCATGTCAAAGGAGGCGATCAACTCCGGATCATAACCGATCAGCAGCAGGGCCACCCGTTTGCTTTTGCCCTCGGCAATGGCGTTTGTGGCCAGGGTCGTGGATACGGACACCATCTGGATGGCCGTCGGGTCTTCTATTTGGATGCCGCGGATGACGGCCTCGATGCCGATGGAAAAATCGCGCTTGGTGGTCAAGCTCTTGTGGGACGCCAGAACCTCGTGGGAGTAGTAATCCAGCAGGACCCCGTCGGTGTAAGTGCCACCGGTGTCGATACCCAGGACGAGCGTTCCTCGTGAATGGCGATCCGTATTCAACGTGATGGACTCCGCGGAGAGGAGGGTCCAAGGATTCAAGGATTCAAGGGGTCAAGGATTACCCGCCTATGGTGGCGCCGGAGGCGACCAGGGATTCAAGGGGTCAAGGGTTCAAGTGTCTGTTGTCGATTGTTTTATTTATCGCTTTTAGCATTTCACTTGACCCCTTGAATCCTTGAGCCCTTGAACCCTCTATGACCGCACCGGTTCAATATAGCATGAATCCATGCTGCCTGAATGAACACCCATTCTTCAGGAGATGATCCCTACACAAACATCTTGACATCCAGCTCTTCGTCTTTGTGGCGCGCATCAGCCAGCTCACAGATGCGGCGCATCTCCGCGAACATGCCCTCGTCCAGCAGCGGTTCGGTCTCGGTTTCCAGTATCTCGATGACCCGCTCGTGGACCCGCTCGCCGTAGCGCTTCCCGCCGGACATGGTCCAGTTCTCCCAGTTTTGGCGGTCGATCAGTTTGGGCCGCCATATTTCGGTCTTGAAGCGGTCATAGGTGTGGTCGTGTTCCATGAAATGCCCGCCGGGACCCACTTCCTCAAGGACGTCCAGCGCCATGGTGTCGGGGGTCACCGGGATACCTCGAAGAATGCGCTTGACCATGTCGATGATTTCATCGGAAGCCACCATCAGGTCGGGGCAGCTGGTCAGGCCGGAATCCAGATATCCGACATCATGGATCATGTTCCCACCGATAAGTCCCGCAGTGGCGATGTTAATGGCGGCTTCCATGGCCGCCTGTTCATCGAAGAGCTTGGCGTCGGAGCAACCGGCCGTTTCGTATTCCGGTACCCGCAGCCACTTGGTGATGTCGGTGTACCCGGCACTCAGAAGTGCCATTTCCGGGGATCCGTAGCTGTAAATGGTACTCAACATGTCCATGTTGGACATCAATCCGCCGATGATCAGCTGTGCGCCGGGTTTGCGCAACTGGCTCAGGACGATGCCGAAGAGACTTTCGGCCAGGGCCTGGACCAGGAGTCCGGCCAGGGTACAGGGCGCTGTGGCGCCGGCCAGGGGACAGGGCGTGTAGACAAAGGGGATATCGTTGTCACAGCAGAACAGCAGTTTCTGAATCACTTCCTCGGAATGGCTCAGCGGCGATACCGGTTCGATGTATAGGGAAAAAATGGGCCCCTTACGCCACTCTTCCTTTCCGCCCACCCGGATGTAGGCCATCTCCAGCTGGTCGCGGACCCCTTCGATGTCGACGGCCGTAATGTTAATCGGCTTGCTGGTGCTTTCCAGCATGGCCAGGTACTGCCATCGATCGTAGGTGCCCACCGCCGTGTCCTGGGTGATGCCCAACGACATGTGGAAGTCGTAATTGGGCAGGGCCTGGGCGATCCGTGCGCAGTTTTTAACATCCTGGTAGGTACTGCGGCGTCGCTCGCCGGTGTAAGGATCGAGGGTATAGGGGGTATCCGACCCCCCGCCGTAGTAGATCTGGTTCTTGAAAAGCTCCATTCGGTATTGGCGGTCCGGTCCGGTCACGACCACTTTGCTGGGTACCGTGGCCCGGGCCTTATCGACCATGTAATGGGGAATCTTTACAAGACTGCTCTGTTCGGTCGTCTCTTCGACAATGGCGCCGCCGGCGTGGGCGACATCCACGCCTTCTTTGTCGTATACGCGGACCCCGGTTTCATACAATACACGCAGCGCGGCGTAGTAGATGGCCTCGATTTGATCTTCGGTCAGCACCTGGAAGATCGGCGTGTCATTGACATCGTAGTTGCTTCTGTTCACTAGCATGATCCCATCTCCTTTTTGCTTTCTTCGGATGCGGTGATCGAACAACCCCAGAAAAGCTCTTGATGATTCGTGCTTCCGGGAGGGATAACAATAAACTCGTCATCGGCGTTTTCCGGTCGTTCACTGATTGCTGCCAAACGACGGATATACCGATCCGAGCCCAAGACTTCTTCGTATCGCATGCCCCACTGTCGGCAGTAGCGGGCCACCTCGAGGGCCTGGGGCCGGTAGGTGTCCAGATCGGTTTGGCTATGGGCAATAAATACCAGGCGCTCGTAGTTCCGGTATTGCTGATCCATGATCCAGGCCGCCTCTTCGGCGCCGTATTGTTCCGTGTATTCGCGGTACTCCTTGAGCGGATCGCTGCCGGATTCCAGCCAGCCTTTCGTCAGGTAGTACGTGCCGGGCGCCTTTTCCATTTCGCGTAAATAGGAATGCCGAGAACCCAACAGCAAGGCGATGCAGTCATCCACTTTGGGGATGATCAGGGTGTGTCGGCCGGCCGTGATGCCGTCAAGGCCGTTGCCGCACAATCCGTAACCCAGCACGATTCGTCCGGGAATCTCAATGGCGTCGATGGCCGACTGCAGGGTTTGGTTCAGCCGGGCCGGCACCCGGTGCAACCCGTAGTCCATGAATTGCGCGCGTTTGCGCAGGCGCTCCGGCAGCATCTCCTCCAGAGCACTCTGCAGAACCTTGCAGGCGATGATCACAACCGGCTGCTGGTGATTCGTTGACAAGGTCTTTTTATTTCCCGGTCGCACCGGCCTACGACATCCCGGCCAGTTTTTTGGCCAATTCAGCGCCCGAAGCGGCATTGTGGCCGTAACCGTCGGCACCGATCCGTTCGGCAAAATCGGCATCTACGGGGGCACCGCCGACCATCACTTTGATCTTGTCCCGCAGACCCGCCTCTTCAATGGCCTTGATGGTATGGCCCATGGCCCGCATGGTGGTGGTCAGCAGCGCGGACATGCCGATGATCGTCGGTTGATGTTCCTTTATCGCCTCGGTGAATTTTTCCGGCTCCAGATTGAAGCCCAGGTCGATCACTTCAAATCCGGCGCCTTCACACATCATCCCGACCAGATTTTTCCCGATGTCGTGCAGATCGCCCTGCACGGTGCCCAGCAGAATTTTACCCCCAAGATCTGCGCCTGCCTCGGCCAGCAGCGGCCGCAGCAATTCCTGACCGGCGTGCATGGTCCGAGCGGATCGCAGCACTTCGGGAACGAACATGGATCCAAGTTTGAAGCGTTTGCCGACTTCGTTCATGCCGACGACCAACCCGTTTTCCAGGATTTTTGTGGGATCCAGGCCGTCATCCAATGCGCTTTGCACCAGACCCGGAACCTCATCGAGAGTACCCTCGATGACACCTGTTGCGATTTTCTCAAATAATTCACTCATGGCCACTCTCCATTCGGCTGGTTTCGATTAGTCTTTATTTATGCGCTCTTCCGCAGCGTTCATCACTGCGGTGATGGCTTCAACGGTTTCGGGTTTCACCGAAGACGGTTTATGGGAATGCAGGATTTCCCGGGTCCGGTCGATCACGCGCTGGCGCATGGTGAGTCGTCCTGTTTCCTCCCATTCTTCGAAGTTGTGACGATCACACAGGTTGGGATACCAGAACTCGGTTTTAAAATGCCGCATGGTGTGGTCTTCATACAGGTAATGACCGTCCGGTCCGACATTGTGGATGACGTCGGAGGCCAGCGTGTCTTCATTGACCTCGATTCCGCGGGTGATGCGGCGCGAATAGCCGATGGCCTCATCCATCATGACGGTCTGCAGGATGGAACCGGTCATCCCGCTCTCGGTGTATCCGACATCATGGCAGAGATCGCCACCGGTCAGGGCCGAAAAGAAACAGGACAGGGAGCCTTCGAGGGCGGCCTGTTCGTCAAGGCACTTGGAATCCGTGCAGCCGCCGGTTTGCCAGAGGGGCAGACCGACGTAGTGGGCCAGTTCGGTGGCCCCGGCCATCATGAGAGAAAGCTCGGGGGCGCCGTAGGTCAGGATCATGGCATTCATGTCCATGACCGAAAGAACACCGCCCATGAAAAAGGGGAGGCCGGGCCGGATCGTCTGGGCCAGAACCAGACCCAGGAACGACTCCGCGGTGGTTTGAACGATGATCCCCGCAGCCGTCACAGGGGCGGTCCCGCCGGCCAGGGCGCAGGTCGTGAATATGACCGGTATCCCGTGGCGGGCGGCAAAGATGACTTTGTCCACAGCATCAAACGTACTCACCAGAGGGGATAAGGGTTCACAGTAGTGCACGTAATTGGGGCGTTTTTCAAAGGCATCCTGACCGCCCGCTTCGGCGATGGCGATGTTATGAATATCGGCCGAATCGTCCCATCCATAGGACCAGGCCACAATCGGCTTGCTGGTGTAAGGGAACATGGTGGCAAATTCATAGGAAGCCGCAAGATCCGGGTGCACGTCGCTGACGGTTCCCAGGGATTCACAAAAATCGATGTTCGGCAGCGCATCCACAACGGTGGCCACAATCCTGGCGTCATCCTTGACATAGGGACGGCGTTCGAGGGTGTCGACGTCGATAAAATTCGGCGGTGTGGGACCCGGACCGAAGTGGGCCCGACCCGGACCGATGTGGATGTCATGGGCCGGGTTTCCGTCGCGCGCGTAGATCGTGAAACTGCGTGGCGCCGTCGACAAGCACCGTTTCACCACATGTTGGGGGATGCGTACCCGTTTGCCGTCGACCCAGGCACCGGCGTCTCCCAGGATCTGGCGTGCTTCTTCGTGATGGACGTCCAGTCCGATCGTCTCGAGAACGGACAGCGCGCCGTTGAATAATTCCTCCAGCTGATCCTGAGACAGCATTTGGAAACGCACACCTGAATGAATACGATAGTTGGTTCTCATAACACGTTCTCCTTTCTCAACGGCCAATCGCCTGACGCTTGCGGCGCATTGAACCGCTCGAGGTCCTGCCCAACCGTTCTTATCCGGACAATTGTTTGGCTTTGTCGGCGGCGGCGCCGGCATCCGGCGCATAGGCATCCGCACCGATCTTGTCGGCGAAGGCCTGGGTCACCGGAGCACCGCCGACCATCACCTTCACCTGATCCCTCACCCCGGCCTCTTCGAGTGCCTTGATGGTGTCGTCCATTTTCCGCATGGTCGTGGTCAACAGCGCCGACATGCCGACGATATCGGGTTCGAATTCTTTGACCGCCTGGACAAATCCATCCGGATCCACATCCACACCCAAATCCCTGATTTCGAATCCGGCCCCCTCGCACATCATACCCACCAGGTTTTTCCCGATATCGTGCAGGTCGCCTTTGACCGTTCCCAGCACCACTTTCCCCACCATTTTCGCACCGGTTTCAATCAACAGCGGTTTGAGGATTTCCATGGAATTGAGCATGGTGCGGGCGGATCGCATCACTTCGGGCACGAACATGTCGCCCTTTTTAAACTCTTTGCTGACATGATCCATTCCCGGCATCAGGCCCTTGTAAAGGATGTCCTGGGCACTGAGCCCTTTTTCCAGAGCATCCCGGGTCAGTTTCTCGATGTCATCCCGCTTGCCTTTGATAATTGTCGTGGAAATTGCATTTAGGTCGTCGCTCATGTGGACACCCTCCTTGTTTGGTTCAATGTCCGGGCGCTGCCCCGATTGACATGCCGGTCGTGCGTTTTTGATGGTGCGGTCCGGCTTTAGTTATTATTTTCGGTTCTTCTCCCACTAATCGGGAGATGATCCTTTTTTTCTTTTCTCACGAACGACAGAACCCCTATAACGGGCAACGGGTCTCAGTCGGGTTTATTCCGCGACCGGTATGCGGCGATCCAGCGTTCACCCCATTCGTCCTTTCCCAAAGCCAGATCGGCGGCCAGTATCATGACGGCCAGATCCGGATCCAGAGGATTGGTGATCGGACAGGTCAAGCCGGCTCGGATGGCAATCGCCATAAATGCCGCGTTGACGGCCGATCGGTCCGGCAGTCCGAAGGACACATTGCTGGCGCCCATGGTGATATTGACGCCGAATTCCTTGACGATCAGTTCGGTCGTTTTCAGCGTGAGAAGGGCGGCGTCACTTTCCACGCTGACCGTCAGCACAAGCGGATCGATGACCACATCCTCTGTTGCGATGCCCAGTTTCGCAGCCCGCTGTATGATCTTTTCCGCCACGGCCAGCCGTTTTTCGGGAAGGGCTGGGATGCCGTCGTCGTCCATGCAGAGGCCGATAACTGCGGCTCCGTGTTCCTTGACCAACGGCAGAACGGTTTCCAAGGACCGGGTTTCACCATTTACCGAATTGACCAGGGCTTTGCCTTCGTAAATCTCCAGGGCTGCGGCTAGCGCTTCGGGGTTGGCCGTGTCGATGCAAATCGGCGCGTCGGTGACTGCCGTCACCGCACGGATGGTTTCCGCGATGAGTTTGGGTTCATCGGCGTCCGGAACCCCGGCATTGACATCGAGAATTTTTGCGCCGGCCTCCACCTGAGCGACGGCATCTCCTTGCACGGTATTAAAGACGTGTGCTTCGAGTTCGGCCTGCAGTTTCCGGCGTCCGGTGGGATTAATGCGCTCTCCGATAACCACTGTGGGCAGCGCCCGGTTGATGTCGACGGTTTGATTTTTGGACGAGACGGTGGTGGTGAGATTGTCGGCCATGGTGCACCTCGTTGGAAGTTGGAATATATTAAGAATCAATCAGCCCCGGAGATACATATCCGCAGAGCGGGTTCGATATCCTTCCTCCTCGCAAGGGCTTAAAAAAACACGTTATCCTTGCGTGTGAACACTGGCCAGATTTGTCTGATGACCTGATAAACAGGTTGACAGAGTATGGCTTTTGTGTCAACCATAAATACGCGACGCCATTTATTTTTTTCTCAGACAGCGTTAAACGGCAGCTTGTTCTGCAAACCAACGGCAATCGCCCCCATGAACTACAAGACAGTCAAACGCAAATCGACGTGCAAACAGGTGATGAAGCAGATCCTGGAGAGCATCGAATCCGGACGATTGCAACCCGGGGATCAACTGCCGACTGAACAACAACTCATTGAAATGTTCGGTGTGGGGCGTTCCACCATCCGGGAAGCCACCTCAACCCTGTCGATGCTCGGGTATCTGCAAAGCATCCAGGGTAAAGGCTGTTTCGTATCCGAGGATCTCGATCCGGTCAAAGCGACCGGTTTTGCGCTTCAGGATTTGCAGGCCGCAACCAATATCATCGATCTGGTGGAGGTCCGGGAGATTCTGGAATGCAATGTCGTCCGGCTGGCCGCAAGCCGGGCGGATTCAGAAGATGTGGAGCGGATTCAAACGGCCTGTTCAAAAATGAAGGACAATATGGAGGACCTGAACCGGTTTATCAAACACGACTTTGAATTTCATATTGCGCTGGCCCGATCCACGGGAAACCAGCTCATCCTGGAGATGATGAAGCGTATCGTCGAAAAAATTCACGCCGAGTACGACAAATTCAGGCCCCATGCATTGTTCCAGCGAGACGAGGCCATCCTGACAGCCGAACACATCGTCAATTTCGTGGCGAATGGGGAAGGCGAAAAGGCCGCACGATCCATGCAGGAACACCTGAACCTGGTGACCACTGAAATCAAGCGCAAGCTGCCGGATGTCCAGCGGGTCAAGAAAAAGCTGTAACACATCGTGTCTGGCCCAAATTTTCTATATCATCTTCGGTGCGCAGAGCTTCTTCAAGTCCCAGGCTTTCACCTTGAATGACTTGTGGTGGACACCCGGGTTGAAATACACATACTGCTTTTTGGCCAGGTCCAGATCCATGTAGATCGGCAAGGGGGTCAGGTGGCCAAAGGGCGGCACGCAGCCCACCTCACAACCGACCGCCTCGCTGACGGCCTCAGGCTTGGCAAAGGAGACCTTTTTGGTGCCGGCGCCTTTGGCCGCCTGCTTCCAGTTGACCTTCTTGTCGCCCGGCATTACCAGCACTATCATTTCGTTTTCTTTGGTTTTTAATACAAGCGACTTGACCGTTTCGGCTTCGGTCACTTTCAGCGCTTCGGCCATGGCCGGATTCGTGTAGACCGGTTCATGCTCGAAAATCTCATAAGATGTCTTGTTTTCTTCCAGCATGGCGATAATTTTTTCCTCTAAAGTCATGAGCACTCCTATCAGAATGGTTGGTGGCACGCCAATCGACCCATTCGATAGTATATGGGCCGGATCGTGTCAACATCAATAGAGGTAACCGGTATCCATCAGAGATTGGGGTTGGCAATCGACATGAAGACGTGCACGACGCCATCATCAGAACTCATGATGGCAACTCAAGAGGTGAATTCGGCGTCACCGAACAAGGAGTGGAAACCATGAACACAGATGATAGCCGTATGGTATTGAATCAAAAAAAAGCCCTGGTGGCCGGCATCGCAACCGAACATTCGATCGCATACGGTTATGCCGGGGCATTCCGGGAACCGGGCGGCGTCTCACCGGCCAGACCCTGTATGTCGACGGGGGTGTCAGCATCATGGCCTGAATCCGCTGCATCTCCCGAAGCTCTCGTATAGCATGATTTTTTCGACAGCTTGACGTAGCATGCGTTATTTTCCTAATATTTTTATCGAAATTGGACGCTCCCGGGGGCGTTTGTCGGATATCGAACAGATTCGAGGAGGACACTGATGCTCAAACTTGGAGAGAAGGGTGCCATACCCCAACGCGACAATGAAACCTATGCCATTGCACCGCACATTCCCTGCGGGCTGGTGACGCCGGAACTGCTGCGACGCATCGCGGATACCGCCGAAACCTACGATGCCAAAGCGATCAAGATTACCGGCGCGGCCCGCATCGCCATCATCGGTCTCAAGGAAGAGGATATCGATGGCGCATGGGACACATTAAATCTCGACAAAGGTGCGGCCGTGGGCCTGTGCGTGCGCAGCATCAGGACCTGCCCCGGGAACACCTATTGCAAACTGGGCAAGCAGGATGCCCTGAACATGGGAATGACGCTGGACGCAACCTATCATGGCATGACGTTGCCGGGGAAATTTAAAATGGCCGTATCCGGATGCCATCTGAGCTGTTCGGAGTCCTGGGTCCGGGATATCGGCCTGATCGGAAAAAAGGACGGATGGGATCTGGTGATCGGTGGAAACGTGGGCGCAAGCCCGCGGATTGCCCAGGAGTGCGCTACCGGTCTCGACGACAGTACGGCCCTGGCGGCAATCGACAAGGTGATCGCTTTTTACCAGGACAATGCCAAAAAAGGGGAGCGTTTGGGAAAAATGATTGACCGCCTGGGTATCGAGCCGTTTCGACAGCTGTTTGTTTAGCCCGGACATTGCACCAAATGGAGACCTTCATGGGCAAGGCACTTCGAGGTGAAGCTGTAGTCCGACTACCGCGAATCTCGAATAACGCAGGCCATGGAGGTCTCCATTTGGCCCGCAGGGTGAAATCTTTTCAGGCCGTTCCTCCGTTTTTCAACGATACAAATTGCATCGCAGCTCGATGCGTCAGTATTCACGTTAAGGCGCCGATTTCGTTTCTTTTAAGACATCTGCTGAAAAGATTTCATGCAATGTTCGGGTTAGTCACTCGGCAAGTAGATAGAACATTCTTGAAGCGAATGTGCTATTTTGGTCCTTCTCTAATATACCTGAAAAAAGGATCCAAAGATCCAAGGGGGTGCTTCACAAGCGGTTATCAGCTCTTTTCCCTTATCACTCGAATCCTTGAATCCATGCCTGAGGCAGGCAAGCCCTGGTCGCCTCCGGCGCCGCCATAGGTTTATGCGCCTCAGGCGTGCGGGTAAACCTTGACCCCTTGGACCCTCTATTCTCAAAGCGACTCAATCGCAAACGGATTGCCGACATTGTTATTATTAAATTAAACTACTTCGGAGACGACCCATTATGTTCAATTTCCCGTATATTGTGGAGCTGCTCTCACCGAAACGGGCGACGGATGTGCCGATCGAAGATCTCATGGACAGGTTTGCCCGCCGGTATCAACGGATTATGGATGCCGGCTGTGGCGTGTCGATACCGGACAATCCCATGGGGCAGCCCCGAATGGGCGCTCTGGAGAGCATCTTAGCCAAACGGCTTTCCATCGATCCTGAAAAGGTCGTCATGAACTTGAACACGTTTCATACAAAAAACGAACTTGACGATCTGCTGCAACATGCGGCTGAAAACGATCTGAAGTATATTCTCGTTATCCGCGGAGACGGAGGACCGCTGCTGCCAAAACTGGCCCCGAAGAGCATCGGCGGCAACCAAAGCATTGCCACTTCCATTGATCTGATCCGCTACATCAACACTGTATACTCCGGGCGCTTCGTGACCGGTGTGGCATTCAATCCGTACAAACCGATGCCGTTTGAGCTTGAGCGATTGAACAGAAAGATCGAGGTCGGTGCGCAATATGTCGTCACCCAGCCGCTCATCGGAAAAGATGCGCATGTAGACAAGCTCGAGAGCCTCGGCATCCCCGTTGTTATCGAGGCGTGGATGTCCAAAAACATCGATCTCTTGTATAAAAGCGTCGGTAAAGCAAACGACAAAGACACAGAGACCTTCGACCCCGTCGAAAATCTCAACAAATTGCATGACACATACCCAAACTGCTGTGTCTATCTGTCCATGCTCAGCTTCAAGCAGGATTGGCATGCAATTCTGCCACGACTCCGTCACTAGATCATACGCAAGGAATTTTCTTTCGAGGATGGAGGCCGGATAACGGTAATGCCACGTCCGGGCTAAGTCAGCGCGCCCGGCCAATCGGCATCGGCTTTTCGGATGTTCCCCGGGATATCCTTTTCCCAATCGTTTGCCGGATCGATCCGTGACATGTTATCGCGACATCGACACGTTCGGTATCACCGGGCGTTTCAGCATTTTCTCGTATAGATGGATATATTCCTGAGCGGTGACCGTGTCATTGAATGTCTCTGCACTTTGACGCATGATCCGCTCAATTTGTCTCTCTTTCACGGGAACAGGCATCCTGTAAAACGTCATGGCCTGGTCGATGGCCTCCAGAAGTTCACGGCTTTCAAAGGGTTGAAAAAGAAATCCGTTGCCGACATTCCCGGTGATATCCAGAGTTTCGACGGTGTCGTGAAGGCCGCCGGTATCATGGACGATCGGCAGGGCACCGTAGATCGAACCGATCATTTTGGGAAGGCCGCACGGTTCGAATCGCGACGGCATTAAGACAAAATCAGCCGCCGCATAGGAAAGATGTTCAAGGGTTTCATTAAAATTTACGACCGCCGCCCGTTCATGCAGGTCGTGAATCGCGACAATGTCCTTGAACACCGTCTGATACGCACCGTCGGCCACAAAGACGATTTCAAGCGATTGTTCTCGATATTTGTCCATGACGTGGTCGAAAATTTCCGCCAAGAGCGGACACCCCTTTTGCACCGGATCTAGGCGGGAGGGCCAAAAAAACACCGGTGCATGTTCATCCTGGCGCAGTCCCAGCGTCTGTTGCAAAGCGATTTTGTTTTCCCGTTTTGCGGCTGTGTGCCCTTGCGGCCCGTAGTTACGGGCGATATCGCTGTCCGTGGCCGGATCAAAGTTGCCGCCTGGCGCATTGAGAATCCCAAAGGCGCAGCCGGCATCAAATTTGTTTTTCAATTCTTGCTGAAGCGGCAGGCTTGTAAAATCGTGCTGTCCCATAATGATTTCCCGAAGAAACGTCGTGCTCACGATGTTAACGAATTGAGCTGCGAACACACCGCTGGTAAGAAGTTCGATGGTGTTGGTATCCCGGCTTTCGACATACCCATATGGCATTCGATCAAAGTAGAGATGGTCCCAGAAATATCGCACATCGATGCCGCTTTCCTCGATGAGCGCCATACTGGTTTTCATGGAGTGAATGTTGTGTATGGTAAACAGGCAAGGGATGCCCGTTTGACGGGCAAATGCCGGTATGAGCCCGGTCATCCAATCGTTGCAGTGAATCAGGTCGGCTCCGACCCGCGGGATGACATGATGGATGACCTCTCTTTGAAACGCGAGGGAGAACCGCACATTGTCTTCACCATCTCCGGAGTAAATGTGCTCACGATGAACAAACGCACGGTCTTCGGCAAGATGTAGCCGTTCCTCCGGTATGACGCGTTGCATGGCGGTTTGTTCTTTTTTCAAAAACGACGTCAGACAGTCACCGAAAATGGCCCTGTAATTGGGTAATGCAACATGGATATCCCCTCCCTGCCTGAATAGTTGACCGATAAGAGAAGCCGATACGTCTGCAAGACCCCCGGCCTTTGCCGTCAAGCATTCCGAGATAGCACCCATCCGATCCGGCAGATAGGTAACTTCAGGTGTGACGATGAGTATTTTTGGAGCTGTTCGTGTTATCGTTGGTTTCCCCTTTATCCCGGACATTGCACCAAAAAGAGAGGTTCATGGACGCTGAAAAGAGCTCATGCGACGTTCGGGCTAGAACATGGACTGCTGTGGTCTCGAGCCGGGCCCATCTGTCTTCCGATACGTCCCTATTGTTTTTCTATGTTTAAAACGCTGTTTTGAGTGCCGAAGCAGTTTGCGCATGCGTGGCTGTTCCGAGGATCTGTTTTCCATTTTCCGTCAACAAAAAACTTGTACTCGTATCGACCCGGCGCAAGCACCACGGTCTTGTTCCAGGACCGCTTCCCATCACTCTTCAGCGCATGTTTTTTGGGATTCCAATTGTTAAAGTCTCCCACCAAGATCACTTCTTTAGCGTCGTCGTCGTCGAACGAGAATGTGATTCTTCGCCGTTTAATGTTGCCTGCGGATTTGGCATGGGACGTTTTTTTCGATTTGGCGATGGCCATGATGCTCCTCCTTTTGATAAGTCATTTACGCCTGTGTTCATCTCAAATTGTCTTGTCATCCACCTTATTGCGGTTCCGGATCCCGGCACCACATAGACAGTTGACGGTATCGTCATCGACCCCCGGGACGGGTCAAACCCCGGGGCCTCTCGGAAATAGCAATGGATTTCGGAAAATTCCCGGTTCAGCTTGGTCTCGGAAGGCCAATTTTATAGCCTAACCTATTATTTTAAACCCGGATTGATTATATTAAACACAGATTCGAAAAAATCTATTCGAGTATTATAAAAGATGATTCGAAAGAGAGTCTCAGCTTGCTGGAACTCTCCATTTATTTTTGATAAAAAGGGAGCCTGTGGACATCGTCACCACCCATAGAAACACCGACTTCGATGCACTGGCATCCACCATCGCCGGAAGCTTGATCTATCCGGGTGCGCTTCCGGTATTGCCGAATATCGTCAATCCGAACGTTAAGGCCTTTCTGTCGATTCACAAGGACCTGTTCGATGTCCGACGCGTTGTCGACGTGCCGCTCGACCAGGTGAAACGGCTGATTGTGGTCGATATCAACCGGTGGTCGCGGCTCGAGGGGATGACCGCTCTCAAATCCCGTGAAGACCTGGAGATTTGTCTCTGGGATCACCATCCGGCAGACAGCAACGACATCGAGGCCTCCTGGAAATGCCAGGAGCCCATGGGTGCCACGATCACGTTGATGGTGCGGGAGCTTCGGGACAACAAGCTTCCCATCACCCCGATCCAGGCCACACTGTTTCTCATCGGCCTTTACGAAGATACCGGTAATTTGACATTTCCCGCATGCCAGGCGGAAGACGCATACGCGGCCGCGTTTCTGCTCGAAAAACAAGCGGACCTGGCGGTTGTGAACAGATTTTTGCGACCCGCCTACGGTGAGCGGCAAAAAGCGATCCTGTTCGAAATGCTCCAGCGCGCCCAACGTAAACGCGTCAACGGCCATGCCGTCTGTGTCGGCCGGGTGGCGCTCGATGGGCATGTCGACAGTTTGGCCCTGGTGGTTCGCATGTACCGGGAAATCCTGAACGTGGACGCAGCCTTCGGAATTTTCGAAAATCCTTTGAAAGAGACCTGCATGGTCATCGGCCGCAGCATCTCGGACGGCATCCACATCGGGGCGATCATGCGGAGTCTGGGTGGGGGAGGGCATCCCGGGGCGGGATCCGCCATGCTCAAATCGGTCAATCCGGACACGGTCGAGGAAATGATTAACGAACTGATCGCTGGAAACCAGCAGGCATCGGTCCAGATCAGTGATCTGATGTCGTTTCCGGTGTTCACGGTGGCGTCGGACATGCCGACGCGCAAAGTGGCGGAGTTGTTTCGTGAAAAGGGGTGCACCGGTTTCCCGGTGGTCGAAAACGATACGCTTGTCGGTATCATTTCCCGCCGGGATTTACGGAAGCTCAGGAAGGATGCCCAGTTAAACGCACCGGTTCGCGCCTTCATGACGCGCCATGTGATGACCATTTCGCCGGGTCGAAGCCCCATGGATGCCGCCCGTCTCATGGTTAAACATGACATCGGCCGCCTCCCCGTGGTCGACGGCGATCGTATCATCGGCATCGTCACCCGCTCCGATGCCATGACCTACTTCTACGATCTGCTTCCCGATTAACAGGGCCTTAATCGGTGCGCTTGATGTCAAGATAGTCTTCTTCATCGTCGGGGTCTATCGGAAAACGGCCTTCGGCATCAATCCCCCAATCTTCGCTGCACGTCCGTTCCAAATATTCAGTCGACTGCTCCTCCGGCGTCACACAATCCCAGGGCACCCAGCGAACTTTCGATTCCAAATCGCTATAATATGACTCACATCGACGCCGTAATACTTTCTGCTGCTTTGTTAAACGGATCTCATTTAAACGATTACTTCTTCTATGGATTATACCACTTCCGTCACAGAGGTCGCATCGATCATTCGGAGGATGATACGGGGGGATCACCATATCCGTATCCTGACTTTCAGGATACGGGATGATTCTTCCGGAGCCGCTGCATTTATCACACGATACCCCAATCACATATTCGTACACGTCTACGTATTCCGTAGCTTCCCCATATTCGTCGGGTTGGTCCCACTCATAACTGCAGCGGCCGATCTGCCCGATGGTTAACTTCCCGGGTGAATCACCCAATTCAACGCAGGGTGTCATGGCCATCCACAATTCTTCCGCAGTTTCGGGAGTTGTTTCGAACTCGGACATAAAATACTCTGTCTGGAGCTGCTTGAGTCGCGCGAGTCGATCTTCCGATACGGTGACACGTCACCAATCGGAACGGAATTCTGACAATCGCTATAACCCGTATGTACACAGCCTCACTGGAAGCTGGGCGCGAGCCCAATTTCCTGCATGCAAGAATCTGAATGGGGGTTCCTACAGAACGTTTCCGATCAAAAAGCGCTTGATATTGGATTTGATGTGGCCGTCCGGCATAGCATCCAGATGCTTAAAGCAGCCTGGGCAAAGACAGATGGAGCCATCCATGAGGCAGATACTTGCGGCGTCGAATCCCTCTCCACACAGATCACAGTCTTGACGTCTCTCCGGTTCAGCAGGTGTGGATCGTGAACGGCTTCTTTCCAGAATACGAACGCCGACACGGTATCGCGTCCTTTTTGGGTCGGATCGGTCCTGACACCATCGGATCTCCGCCAGATAGGATTGAAACGCTTCCGGCCCGGAGCTGCCCGGTGCATAATTGGGCATCCGAATCGTGATTTTCGATTTGGGCTGCATGGCGTGGATGGATTCGAAACACATTCCATCTTCGCTGAAATTGGTCATGCGTGAATTGGTGTAATGATCGGAACGGGAATAAAAATATTGAATGGGCGTTTCGTAGGTTGAACGGGGAGCCCTTTTTGGATACCTTCCCATGACGTTAACCTCTCTTATCGTCTTATATGATGATGGGGAACCGATTTGCGGTGTTGAGCCTGATTTCCGGAGATAACCGATTTATCGGTCGACTATTTTTGCTTTTCGGTGACTATAGATATGTTTACTTAATGGTTTGTCGGGTCGAACTGTATTACTACAGTAATGGTCAAATATAAGATTGCAAACCCGACAGGTGCGAAAACCATATCTGAGACTTCCGTTTCCTGCTTTCGAATAAAGTTTACCGGCATGTTTAATCTTCCATAAGCTTCCGTGCAGATCAGTGATCTGATGCCTTTTCCGGTGTTCGATAGCGACCGCCTTATCGGTATCGTCACCCGGTCCGACGCCCTGACTTACGTTACGATTTGCTCCCCGATTGAACCCATACTTTCCAACCTACCTATAGCGATTGTCAGAATTCCGTTCCGAAACCACACGCAAGGTCCGGGGCCTGGGTAGGCATGGGGATTTTTATCCTTAAGGCAGGGCGGGTACTGCGGGGTGGTTGAGACAGAAGGGCGCGTGCAGTGAAGCTTATCCATCGGTCGCTAGCTGGTCCCGACGGCATTTGATCAGGACGGCGCTTCGGCTTTCGGCGTCACCGGACGTGAACTCCGCAATGCGGAAACGATCCGTTGCGCTGTCAGCGTCATCTTTAACAAACAGGCCAAGACGATTGATTCGCATCGGAATCAGATTCAGGCTGAGATACCGACTCGGATGGGATAAAATATCGATCAAGCGGTTCAAATAGTCTTCCGGATGATCGGATTGAGAGTGAACCTTAGCCAGCTCTTGCTCGACTTCATGGAGGAGATGTTGAGATTCGATATACCCAGTGTCGCCTTCCTTCCCATTCCCCTCGAGGGCCATTTGCTGCCGTTCATCTCTCATCAGTTTCACTTTTACACCCAGTTCTTCCCTGAGGTGCTCCAGCTCCAATTCACGCCGCTGCAGATCAAGAGATAGTTCCAGCGCCTGATGGGATAGAATCTTCAAAAGCCCCAGACGGATGGCATGAAAGGCCTCTTCGATGGTTTCCGAGGGGAGAATGAACTTGTGGTCTTCGAAGAGATACGCCTTTGTGGCGATGTCCCTGATGACGATTTGACCTTGAATCCCCGAATCGTAAACGGTTTTGATGCGGCGCTTCATGGTCACCAGGGCATAAATTTCATTGACGCTTTTTTCTTTCAAAAATCTCTTTACCTCGGGACTCTCGGAAACAACTTTTCGTGCCTGCACCGAGTCCGTGAAAAATCCACCGATAATCGCTGAAACAGCGGGATCCTCATCATCCAGATCCAGCGCGCCGGGAATGTTTCTCGCCAGATCCGTGCAGTAATTGACGGCAGTTTCTACAGGTTCTCTCAATTTTTTGCGGTAACCATGAACGAAACGGATATTATGAATGGATTCGTCCACCACCAGCTCAATTGCCTCTTTGATCGTCAATGAGAAGGGGTCGGTTTCAGTTCCCAAGATTTTTTTTAGACTGCTAAACATGTCGTAACGTTCACCGAAGAAGTTGCCTGGCGGCGGAAGTCAATGCCGTATGACGGGATATGGTTTTATCCACGTCTAACTGCTTAATGAGAGTTTTGTGCGTTATGGGTCACACCCCATTTGGCCATGGCATTGAGTATGGGGATCAACGTGCGACCATAGTCCGTCAGGGAATATTCTACCTTGGGCGGTACCACCGGGTAGACTTTTCGATTCACGATCCCGTCTTTTTCCAGCTCCCGGAGTTGTTGTGTGAGCATTTTCTGGGTGATCGTCGGTATCAATCGTTTGATCTCTCCGAAACGTTTGGTCTCACCCCGAATAATATACAGGATGATCGGTTTCCATTTACCGCCGATCACAGACAGGGTCGTGGTTACCGGACACGAACTTTTTATCATCACCAAATCGCCCCAATAGTATATTTTTAGATACTATCATACAAAATAGTACGTACTTGATAATAAATATATTAGTGTTAATTTAGCATGTATTAAGCGTTGGTGCAAATCTAAGTATTTATCCAAAAAAAAGAGGATATCATGGCCAATTCCGAGAAAATTCTGGTTAGCGGTGCCACAGGAAATTTGGGGCGTGCCGTCATCGACGCACTGACCACCCGGGGATTTACGGTAAAAGCGGGATCGAGGAACCCGTCTGAGGGAGAGACTCTGCCCGGGGTTGAACCCGTGAAATTGGATTTTGAAGCGCCCGATACGTTCGATAAGGCACTGGACGATGTATCCGGTGTGTTTTTAATCGCACCGCCCATGGACCCGGAAGCACCGGCAAAGCTTGCGCCGTTTATCGATACGGCCAATGCAAAGGGCGTGAACCATATTGTTTTCTGTTCCGCCATGGGTGTCGATTATAACGAAGAAGCCCCGTTGAGAATTATCGAGAGATATCTCATGGGATCCGGTGTGAACAACACAATCCTGCGGCCGAACTTCTTTATGGAAAATTTTTCCTCGGGATTCATCGCGCCGATGATTGCCAAAGGGGGTATTTTTCTTGCCGCCGGCGACGGGAAAACAAGTTTTATCAGCACGGTCGATATCGCGGAAGTGGCGGCGCTGGCCTTTGAGCACCAGCACTTCGGGAAGGAATACAACCTTACAGGGCCCGAGGCCCTGGACCATACCCAGGTCGCCAAACTCATCTCGGATACCACCGGCAAAGAGGTCACCTACCATGCCCTGGAGGAAGAAGAGATGCTCCAGGGGGCACGGGATGCCGGGTTGCCTGAAGGGGCCGTGCAATATCTGGCAATTTTATACGGCGCGGTGCGCGAGGGTTTGACTGCTTCGGTGACAGCCGGTGTTGAAGAAGCAGCCGGTCACGCGCCGGTCTCCTTTGCTGAGTTCGTCCGCAATAACGCCTCCGCATGGAGCTAGTAGAGAAGACAGGTGGTTGAAATGAATCCAGCTGTGGAAGAAGTGGGGGACACAAGCGGTTACGCTTTCAGGGGATTGATCCACTTTAGCTTTGGGAAGCGGGCAAAGTCCGCATCGGTGGAGGCTAACCCGAAAATTGCATGAAATCTTTTCAGCACTTGGCTAAAAAGAACCAAAATCGGGATGTTACTATAAATTCGGGCCACTTGACCAAGAATGCAATTTGTAATGTTCAAGATTTGTAAAACAATCTGAAAAGATTTCACCCTTTGGGCCAAACGGAGACTTTCATGGCCCCGCCTGACGGCGGGATCTTACGACCCGCGTTATTCGAGGTTCGCGGTAGATTTACTACAGCTTGACTTCGGCTGAGCTCCCTATATAACAAACTTTTGGCATCCACCAGGATCAACGGAAATCCTCGCCTTCAATTTGCGCTAATAGTTTTTGAATGATGTCTAAATTCCGGTCGGCCTTAAGGCCCATTGCATGTGGCTTTGTTTTGTAGCGCTTTTTCTTAGCCGGTTGCTCCACCTGGTCCAGTCCGGGATTCTGGATTACAGCCTCTGAGGCTGTGTCTTAATTCAAAACAGCACTTAAAATGTGTCCGTCATGCCGAACGCGATTCGGCATCCAGAGGTGTAAATAATTAAAAAATACCTGGATTCCGGATCAGGTCCGGAATGACAAAATAATGAATTTTACCAATTTTTCTAATTACGACACAGCCTCCTCTGCTGAAATGCCATATGTCGATGGAAAAACGCCCCAACGGATCGATTCGTTCGGGTTTGCGGTTTAGAGTGCCACATGTTGCATTCTCTGATTAGAATCTGTATGCACATTAGGGGAAAGAGCCGATGACCCAGCCATAGAGGACCCCACGATGACCACAACGCAAGACTCCCTGCTGAAGTTTGAGATTCCTGAAATCATTTTCGGACAGGGCGCCCTTTCCCAGGTCGGGCAGTGCGCCCGGCGATTGGGCGGGGAACACATTCTTCTGGTCACGGATCCGGGAATCCAGAAAGCCGTTTGGGTGGATGCCGCCATCCGATACTTCGATGAGGAAGGGCTGCGTTATTCCGTCTTTGACGATGTCGTCACCAATCCAAGGACGTTCCAGGTCGAACATGGGGCCCAGCTGTACCACCAGGATAACTGCGACGTCATTGTCGCCTTAGGCGGCGACAGCCCCATGGACGTTGCCAAGGGGGTCGCCATTCTGGTTACCAACCATGGCCGTATCCAGGACTATGTGGGGTGCAACCTGATTACCCAGCCGATCCCGCCGCTGCTGTGTGTTCCGACCACCGCCGGCACCGGTTCGGATGTCAGCCAGTTTTCCGTTATCGCCGATACGCAGCGAAAAGTGAAAATGACGATCCTTAGCCGGGCAATCATGGCCGATATTTCTCTGATCGATCCGGTCCTGCTGACGACCAAATCCGAAGAGCTTATTGCCGCCACCGGCATGGATGCTCTGACCCATGCCATTGAAGCTTATGTGTCGTCGCTTTCCTGGCCCCTGACGGACCCCCATGCGATTCATGCCATACAGCTTGTCTTCAAACATCTTGAAAAGGCTGCGAGAAGCAAAGATATCGACGCCTTTGAAGGTATGGCCATCGCCAGCCTGGAGGCCGGTATCGCCTTTTCCAATGCCATCCTCGGGGCCGTGCATGCGCTGGCACATCCCCTGGGGGGGATATACGATCTGCATCACGGGCTGGCCAACGCCATTTTATTACCGGTGGTGGTGCGAGAGAATATGGAGCATGCGCCGGAAAAATTTGCCAAGATCGCCAACGCCATGGGAGCAGAGACGCGCGGCGTACCCACGAAAGAAGCGGCAGAGCAGGTTCCCGAAAAAATCGAAGGGTTGATTTCCGCCCTCGGCCTGCCTCGCCGTCTTTCCCAGGTGGGTGTCCAAGAGACAGATATCCCGCTTCTGGCTAAACAGGCCGCCGAGGACTTGTGCATGCAGACGAATCCCCATTGTTATATCGCGGAAGAAATCGAATCCATGTACATACAGGCACTATAGAAACGATCGTGGCAAATTCCTCCAAATACACCGGACATGATTTCAAAGGTATCGGCTGTTCCAAAATCGGGTACTTCAAGGAAGTCCAACACAAGATCAAGGAGCTCGAGAAGCTGAATCTGTCTTTGGCCCAGCGCCGCAATCGGCTCGAAGCGATCTTCAACAGCATCAGCGACGGATTGACCATTTTAGATCGTGAGTTGAATATTGTTTTTGTCAATAACATTCAAAAGAACATGTTTTCGGGGGTTTCTCTCATCGGGAAAAAGTGTTTCCACGCCTATTATCGCAAGGAGGACATTTGTAAAAACTGCCCGTCGATCAAGACCATGGCTTCTGAAGAAACCTTACAGGGCGAAATTCTAATCCAGGAGGGAGAATTTTCCGGCCGATATTTCGAATGGACCACGTCGCCGATTAAAGACGGTTACGGGAAGGTTGCCGAAATTATATTATTGATGCGGGATGTTACCCGGAGAAAGGAGTATGAGTTTAAGCTTGTGCAGGCAGATCGTATGGCGGCCATCGGGTTTCTGGCTGCCGGGGTCGCTCATGAAATCAACAATTCGTTGACATCCATCGCCGGATTTTCAGAAGGCCTGCTCAAGCGGCTACGCAAAGCCAAAGACGGGCTGGATACAGCACACCTCAAAGGCTTTGAAGAATACCTGGAGATAATCCAGTCCGAGGCGTATCGGTGCAAGGACATTATTCAGAACCTTCAAGCCTTCAGCCGGAGCTCCGGGGATGATTTTGAGCCGCTCCAGATCGAGCAGGTCATTCGCGATACGGTTGCGATTTTCAGGCAGCGGGCGAAAGACAACCGCATCGACATCCGTTTTGACAATCACCTGACAAAAGGCTTCGACACCATCATCGGTAAAGAATCCCAGCTCAAACACCTGTTTTTAAGCCTGTTCAACCACGCCTTTCTGTGTGTCGAAAATGGGGGTAAATTGGACGTTGTGTCCACTATCGATGACAGCCGGATGAAGATTCAGATATGGCATTCCGGCTGTGTCCATTTGGAACGATACCATTCCACCATCTTCGATCCGTCATGCATGACACTGGCTACAGGAGACGGCAACGCGATCGACCTGTCGATCTGTTACAATATTGTGCAGCATCATCGGGGCGATATTCTCTTTGATTCAACAGGGGATCAAAGAGCCGGGTTCACACTCCGATTTCCGTTGCATTTGAGTGAATGAAATAAGGGTCCAAGGGTTCAAGGGGTCGAGGGGTCGAGTGAACGGATAAAAAGTAGGATCCAAGGATTCGAGGGGTCGAGGGTTCAAGTGAAAGACAAACATCACTTGCTAAACACACAGAAATAACCTGAAGCTTCCAGGTTCGATGACTTTCGTTACAGGCTCCGGGTTCAACGTTCATTGTTCAAAATTTCGCTTGAACCCTTTTTTAAGTGAAAACCGAAGGTGCTAATTGGGGGTGGATATCCAACGTCAGCCCATCAAAGGCACCAGTAAAACGGAGACTTTCGTCATGCTGCAGGGTAAGATATTGGCCATCGATGACGAAAAAAACATCCGGCATCTCATCCAAAACGAATTCACGTTGGAGGACTTTGACGTCACCACCGCCGGCAGCGGTGAGGAGGGCCTTGTCCTGTTTGACGCAGAGGCGTTCGACGTAGTGTTGCTCGATTTGAAGCTACCCCACATGAGTGGCCTTGAAACCTTGACCCGGTTGAAGCAAAAAGCTCCTTTTGTAGAGGTCATCATGATCACCGGATATGGGGATATTCATTCGGCCGTCGAGGCGATCAAACTCGGGGCCCGGGGTTACGTGACCAAACCGTTTAAACTGGACGAATTATTGGCCCTGGTGTCAAAAGCGGTCCAGGACAACCGTCGGCGGAGTAAAACCATTCCAGTAGATGAACCGCCCCGAGTTACCGATACGAATCAATTCTTGTTGTGCCCGAGCCCTTCCATGCAGAAGGTCTATTCCCTGGTGGAAAAGGTGGGGCCCACCGACAGTACGGTATTGATCCAGGGTGAAACCGGTGTGGGAAAAGATGTTCTGGCCGAGTACATTCATCGCAACAGCCTGAGCCGGGATGGCCCCTTCGTGATTTTGGACTGCGGACTGCTGACCCGCACCCTGGCCGAAAGCGAGCTTTACGGACATAAAAAGGGCGCTTTTTCAGGCGCATCCGAAGGGCGGATCGGTCTGGTGGAAAAAAGCCATGGTGGAACGCTTTTTCTGGACGAAATCGGCAATATCGATCTGGATTTGCAGAAGAAATTCTTGCGCTTTCTGGAAACCGGAAAGATCCGCCGCCTGGGAGAGACACGGGAAATTCAGATCGATACGCGGATTGTTCTCGCCACAAACTTGTCTCTGGACGAGGCCGTCCGTGAGGGGAAGATCAGAAGCGACCTTTTTTACCGTATGGCCGCATTTTCAATTAGCCTGGAGCCGCTCCGCAAGCGTCCGGAGGATATCCTGCCGCTATCCCGACATTTTTTTTTAAACATCGCGGCCGGCAACAGGACTGCTAAAGCACTGTCCAAACCGGCTGCCGAGCTGCTGACCGCTTATCCGTGGCCGGGGAATATCCGCGAACTCAAAGCCACCATGAACAAACTCAACCTGCTCACCAACGAGGACACCGTTTTGCCGGAGCACCTGCCGGCCCACCTGCAGTTAAACATCCATACATTGCCGCAATCGAACCGGACGCTGGAAGATATCGAAAAGGAACACATCATTAACATCCTGGCGGAAACCGGTGGAAACCAGAGCCGGGCAGCCAAAATTCTCGGCATCAACCGTAAAACGCTGTATAAAAAGATACATAAATTTAAAATTTTTTCATGACCTCTGCTGCCGGTTTGAGGCATATTGCCCCGTCCCGCCCCAATTCCCGATTGCGACACAAATCCATTGAATATAAGCAGATTATGGGAGTCCGCGTCCCACCAAGGGTCACATTTACCCTTGCAGGCCGTCCACGGCGAATTTTCGTCCTGGCGCTGTCGAACCCCGGTCACCCCCGAACAATCATATAACTATTTGTAAACATTTGGAATATTGACTTCACCGATCGTTACTCGGATTCCCGGACGGTACAGGAGTCCGCTCGGCACAACGTTTGCTATGTTCAAAGTGTTCGCCGATGTCGTGTGTTTTCACGCAGACCCACACCTTATGTTCCCGGACCCCAGTGGTTATTTGCACCTGCAACAACCTTTCGACGGGGCTTCATCGAGCCAGCGTAGACAAGATTGTGCAGGCACCACACGCGGCATCAAATGTCGAATAGGAAGGAGGTGATGACAGGAGAAGCATAAGACACGTCTGCTTGCCGAACGGCAAATCACCACCATCCGGTAGTGCCATTAGACGTTTCGGCGAGCGCAACCCTCCACATGTGTATGAATGAAAGGAGGTAAACTTAATGGCTGAGTATACGTATGAGCCAACCAAATGGAACGAGATGGCGGGACCGGTTATAGGGGGGCGAGACACCTATCAGTCCAAGAGCTGGAACCCCACCAAGAAAAAGTGGGGCCCATTTACTGAAAAGGGTCCCGCCCCCGTCTGGTTCTCGGAAGCCAATGCCACCAACTGGACCGAGTCGATGATCTGCAAGACCAAAGACCTTTTTTACGAATCAAAGCTAAACGAATGCTTCGAAAAAGGCGACGAGGTGGCGATCAAGATCCACTATGGGGAGTGGAACCGCACCGCGGTTCTTCGTCCGGAGTACATCGCCGCAATCGTCGAAGAGGTCCGGGCTTGCGGCGGCAATCCTTACGTGGTGAACGACACCACACTATCCTACCATACATACAACAGCATGGCCATCAGTCAATACCAGCTGGAAGGCGCCATCCGCCACGGCTACACCGACGCCACCTTCGGGTGCCCGGTGCTCATCGCCGACGGGTATGCCGGCGAAGATGATTATCGGGTCGATATTCCGGAAGGTCTTATTATCAAGGAGACCTATATCGGCCGGGCGATTGCGGAAGCGGACGCCATGATCGTCATCGGTCACGCCCGCGGGCATTCCATCACGATGTACGGCGGCGTGCTGAAACAGCTGGGCATCGGCTGCCAGTCCAAACGGGGCAAGTACATCACCCACCTGGCACACTGGGGCGATCCCCATGATGCCATCGGCTGGCCGAAATTTACCGACAATTGTCCGGGCAAGGCCTGTAAATTTCACCAGATGTGCGATGATTCATGCCCCCGCAGTGCCCATCATGTTGTTGCCCACGGTAAGGTGTGGAATCCTGAAAAATGCCGACTCTGTTATTCCTGCCAGGTGACCTGCCTGTTTTCCGGAATGACCGGCATAACCTTTGAGGAAAACTACTTCCCCAACGCCATGATCGCCCACGCAGACGCTGCCCTGGGTGCGCTGAAGTGTTTCGACCGCGGCAAAGTCGGTTATATCAACTGTGCCATCGATGTGGTCCCGGAATGCGACTGCTTCCCATGGGCCGGTTTGGCCGTGTGCCCGGATGTGGGCATTTTCGCCGGCAAGGACTTGGTGGCTGTTGAAATGGCGACGCTGGATGCCATCGACAAGGCGCCCGTGAGCCCGGGTTCGGCGGCCGACGAAAAGGGCTGTAAAGCCGGGGACGACAAGTTCCGCCTGGTAAACGGCTTCAGCCCGCGCATCATCATGGCCGCCGCCGAGAAGATCGGACTGGGGACGATGGAGTACTCACTGACGAACTATGAACCGCCGCTGACACCGGAGCATATTGCCAGATGGCAGATCCGCAAAGGTGGTGTGGCCAATCACAAACCCACGACGATTCGGTTACGGGATGTCTTTGGAAAACATGACCTGACCGATGAAGTCATGCCGTTCCGGAGGATTGATTACAACAAGGACTGGGTCTGGAACGAATGGAAAAAATACGATCCGTTCGAAGGGGTCGCCCCCGAATAGATCGTCAAACCTGCGGGAGGGTAATTCACCCTCCCGCATCCCGATTTCAGCGAATGACGCGCTCCCCCCACTCCCGCCGCCGGCGGGGCGGGGGATGCCGCCATTGGCAAGGCTCAACATCGGAAAGGAAGAAGATCAGGATGAGCGTAGTGTATTGGATAGACACTCAGGGGATGTCCTTTGACAATTCGATCGCTCAAAAGCTTCAGCATCTTCTCGCAGAGACGGACGCCACGCAGGATTTGTCCGAGGGCGACCAGGTGACCCTGAAGATCAACACCGCCGAGGAAGGCTACGAGTACGGGTTGCGCCCCGTCTTCATCCGCATCCCCGCCCAGGCGGCATATGCCAAAACCAAACTGCATGTGACGATTTGCGACGGACTGAAGCTGATCGACTACTGGAAGCAACACCTGGGCAGCAATTTTATGCGGGTCGCCAGCCACCAGGGTTATTCCAATGAAACACTGGGCGGGCATTTGGCCGTGAACGGAGGTTTCAGCGGGGATGAAGGCGATCTGTTTTCCTGCCAATCGGAAGATTCGGATCTCGGCGGTGTCGAAGTCGGCACCGCGGTGTGCCGCAGCGATGCTTTGTGGGTGTTGTCCCATGTCACCCTGCATCCGCTGTTCGGACTTAGCGGTGCATTGCTCAACAGCGGGTTTGAATGCCTGGTCGGAAGCGCCAGATCACGCGTGGTGCGCGATATCAATCCGTATCCCTTCAACGGCCACCGACCGCCGCCGGAACGACTGGCGGACTTCCGGCGCCATGCGCTGGAGTGCTGCCTGAGCATCCGTAATGCCGTCGAAGGCCGACTTTTTTTCATCAGCTACCTCTGGGACATCACGCCCCAGCCCGAGTATTTCCCGTTCAGCAACGCACCCATTGCCAAGAACCTGGGATTTCTGGCCTCTCGGGATCCAGCGGCCATCGATGCCGTCGCATTGGATCTGATCGGCAAGACCGAAGATCCCGGCGGCGCCCTGGGCGCTTCGGAGTTCAGGCAGGTATTGGAATTGGCCGAAGCCATGGGGATCGGCAGCGCCCAAGCGGCAGTTCAACGCATTTCTTAAATTCAGGTAAGGAGGATGTAATGGAGCTCACCCGTCAGGAATTCAAAGAACGGCAACAGCAGCAGCTGGTAAAGGAAGGCTCCATCGCCGAAGCCTTGCAGTACGTCAAGTATAAGATTGCCATTCTTTCCGGCAAAGGCGGCGTCGGTAAAACCGCCACCACGGTGAATCTGGCTGCCGCCCTGCAGAATGCCGGCCAGCGGGTGGGGGTGTTCGATGCCGACCTGCACGGTCCCAGCGTCCCGAAAATGCTGGGCATCAGAAAAGAAGCCAAATTGAACGGGGCGTTCTGGCTCGATCCGGTCGTCACCGACCATGGCATCAAGGCCCTGTCCGTGGCGCTCTTCTGGCCGGGCGATATGACACCGGTGATGTGGCGCGGTCAAGCCAAGAGCCGAACCATTCGCCAGCTGCTGTCGGCCGCCAAATGGGGCGGCCTGGATTATTTGCTCGTGGATCTGCCGCCGGGCACCGGTGACGAGCCGATTGCGATTCTTAAATCGATCCCCGATCTGGACGGCGTCATTATCGTCACCACCCCCCAGGAGGTGTCGACGGTCGTGTGTTCCAAGGCGGTTAACGCCTCGATGACCCTGGGGGCGAACGTACTGGGATTGGTCGAGAACATGAGCGCGTATGTCTGTCGGGATTGCGGCGACACGGTCTATCTGTTCGGAAAAGACAAAGGCAGGCAGCTGGCCCGGATGATGGAAATCCCCTTTCTGGGATCCATACCCATCGATCCACTGTTCTCGGAGGCCGCCGATGCCGGGATTCCGGTGGTCAATATGCATCCGGACAGTCTGACGGCCACCGCTTTTGTCCAAATCGCCGAAACCCTGGCCAATCAACTGCCGGCCAAGGATGTCCCGGAAGCACCGATCGAGGAGAGCAAGCCCTGCCCGGGCAGCGGCCACCATCACCACCACGGACACGACCATGATCATGGGTGTGGGGACGGTTGCAATCATCCCCATCATTCTCATCACGACAATCATTAGGGCAGAGCCGGTGTGGCTTTGGCCTGTTTTATATAAGGCATCATCACAATATAAATTCACCAAAGAAAGGGGACATCGAAGTGAGTGAACACAAAAGCGGCACCCAAATGGTGCGGGAACTGAGCCAAACGTTTCGTGACACTGCAGAAGCGACGCAATTTGATTCGATCAAGGAGAAGCTGTCTTCGCTGGCAGATACCATGGAGCCCATTGCCGGCAAACTCTATTTCAAGACCCAAAAAGGCACCGACGACATGATCGAGTATGTCGATGAGATGGCGGATATCCAGAAAAAGCTGGCTGACTGTGCGGATGCCGGCGCCGCCGAAAGCCTGTGCAATCCCTATTTCGAAAGGCTCGAAAAGACCATCAAACACGTCAAGACCATGAAAGTCCGTATGACTTGAGGAGACACGATGGATTCGAACGCACCGGATATGACGATGGTCAAGGATATTACCCGTATGGGGGTGCGCGCAGCGGTGCTCCTGCGCGGGGTCATGCTTCAGAAAATAGACCGTCCAACGCTCGAATGGGGGCTGCAGGAACTGGCCGTTGGGGATTTGATGGTCCGATATTTCAACCTGTTGATCAAAGATCCGGACAACGTCAATCTGCTCAACTTGCTCCACCTTGTTTACAGCCTGGAAGGCCAGCTGGACTTTCAGATCCGTGAGTATGGCCTCGACTCGTTGAAGGACGATCTGCAGGAACTCAATTTCAGCCTCCAGCAGATCGGCGAGCAGTATAACTTAACGGAATTGCGCGAAACGGTCTGAACGGCCTGCGGGCGTGTGGCATCGATCGATGGTTCGCCGGTGATGGACGGATCGGTCGATTCGGTAGACCGGAAGAGGGATCCCCGGGTGAGACCATCGGTCATGGATCGGTTCAGGACCGGAGAAGCTCTTCAGAAAGGAGAATGTTGATGAAATTAGACGGAAAAGTGGCCGTTGTGACCGGCGGTGCCCGCGGCAACGGGCTGGCTGCGGCCAAACTTATGGCTGCTGAGGGCGCAGATATTGTCATCGCCGACATCTGTGAAAACATGAAAACCATACCCTATGATCTGTCCACTGCTGATACCATGGAAAAGGCCGTGGCCGAAATTGAAGCGATGGATCGCCGGGCGCTGGGCATCAAGTGTGATGTCCGCAAGGCCGCGGATGTGGAAGCCATGGTCAACAAGGTTATCGAGACATTCGGTAAGATTGATATATTGGTGAACAATGCCGGGAATTCTTCAATGGTGGCCATTGCCGAAATGGAGGAAGAGGTCTGGGATGAAGTTCTCGACACCCATCTGAAGGGAACCTATCTCTGCTGCCACTTCGTCCTGCCCCATATGATCGAGCAACACAGCGGCAATGTTATCAGCATATCATCGGTGGGGGGGCAGCGCGGCTTCGGGATGGGCGGTCATTACTGCGCGGCCAAGCATGGCATCATCGGTTTGAACAAATCCATTGCCATGGAGGTGGCCGATCACAATATCCGGGCCAATGTGGTTTGTCCGGGAACGGTGTGGACGGACATGATGCAGGGGATTGCCGGCTTTTTCGGTATGGAGGATGAGGAGGCCAAAGAAACCTTCTTTGCCGGCCATCTTAAAAAGGAACCGGAGGTGACCCCCGAAGACATTGGGCAAGCGGTTCTGTGGCTGGCTTCCGACGATTCAAGGTGCATCACGGGCAACATGATTACGGTGGATGCGGGGTGGACGGCCCAAGCCCCCTAGTTGATCGAAGCACGAAAGGAGGTGACGGGGTGGACGGCCCAAGCCCCCTAGTTGATCGAAGCACGAAAGGAGGTGATAGGATCCATGACCATTATACCGGAAGAAAAGGAACAGGAAGCGAAACAGGAGGTGCGTAAAGAAGACAGCGTCAAGGAGACGCCTTCCATCCTCGAAGAGATCCAGGTGGAAGAACTGGCAGTCGATGGGATCTGCGGAATCTATTAGATTTGACGGTCGGCGATTTTCAGCCATCCGCGTGATCGGTTGAAAATCGCCGAACCCCGTCAATCCGTCACGGAGTGAGTATGAGCGTTTGCAAAGTATATACACTTAAAAACGGTGTCCAGGTGCGCCGGGAAACATTCGGCTTGCTGTTTTACGACTACCGGGGACCGCGTCTGTATTTTGTCCCAACCAAGGACCTGATCGAGGATGATTTTTTTCAGGGTCGCCGCAGCCTTGCGGAGCTTGTTGGCGACATCCAAGAGCGTCAGGGCTGGCCGACGGACTGGATCGAAGAACGACTCGACCAAATACTGACAACGCTTGAACGCAAGGACCTTATCGATGGGCAATCAATATGTTGAAATGGGGCTCACGGCCCCGGTAAACGTCACCTGGGAAGTTACTTACGGCTGTAATCTGACTTGCGTCCACTGCTTGTCCGACTCCGGCAACCGACGCAACGGCGAACTCACCACGGCCCAAGCCCGGCAGGTCATCGACCAGTTGGCAAGATTAAATGTATTCCAGTTCAATATTGGCGGCGGCGAGCCGTTTATGCGGCAGGACTTTCTGGATCTGATGGACTACGCCCATGAAAACGGCATGGTCACCTGCATCAGCACGAACGGGACCCTGATCGATGACGATATCGCCGCCCGTCTCGATCGTCAATTGGTATACATTCAGGTGAGTCTGGACGGTGCCACGCCGGCCACCAACGACCCGATTCGCGGGGACGGCAGCTTCGCCAAGGTCATTCGCGCGCTGACGTGCCTGAGCCGGCGGGACATCGAGGTCAGTATTAACACGGTGCTCACACGGCTCAGTTTCCCGGAATTGGATCGGCTGGTCACATTGGCGGCCGATTACGGGGCCAAACTGAGGGTGTCACGCTTTCGGCCTTCGGGAAGGGGGAAGCAATCCTGGGCGCAGCTCAACGTGAACCGCGGTCAAATGGCCGAGTTTTCCCAATGGCTCGCGGAGCATCTCGCGGTATCCACCGGTGATTCCTTTTTCTCGGTGTCCACCTCAGAGCGGCGCTCGCTGGGCCTCAACATGTGTGGGGCCTGCAAATTGACGTGCTGTATTTCTCCGGAAGGTCATGTCTATCCGTGCGCCTTTCTGCAGGATCCAGAATTTCTGGCCGGCAAACTCCCGGACAAGGATTTCGAAGAGATATGGCAGCAATCACCGGTGTTCGAATCGTTTCGAGGGCTGGAAATCAAGTCCTGCGAGAGCTGCCACCGCTTCGATCTGTGTCACGGCGGCTGTCCGGCCATTGCGTATCACACCCAGCGGAAGCTGGGGGTTCCGGATCCCGGCTGCCTCGCCAATTGTGTATCCGTTAAACCTGTAGCTGCCGAGGTTCATTGATGCGCACCGTTCATCCCAAGGGAAGCTTCGTGCTGCAACCGGATATTCAGTTATTCCCCCGGCCCGGCGGCGGTGTGGTACTACAGCAACAACCGCTGCGTGCCATCCGTGTCAATACAGCGGCTTTTCGTGCGTTAGCCCGCTCTCAAAAGGGCCTTTCGCTGCCGATGTCGGAAGATACGGATACCGTTGACAACACGAAAAAGCTGCTTTCCTTTCTGGATACGCTTTGTCAGGCGGAGATACTGGCCTGGTCGCCTCCGAGCGAGCCATATGAACCGACGGTCAGTATCATCGTGCCGGTCTACAATCGGGCGGATGATCTCGATGTTTGCTTGACATCGTTGTTGGCACTCGATTATCCCCCAGCCAAGCTGGAGATCATCGTTGTGGACGATGCCTCCCGGGATCACACGGCATCGGTGGCCCGTCGATATCCCGTGCGGCTGGTCGTCATGCCGCAAAATGTCGGTCAAAGTGCCGCACGCAATGAAGCGGTGCGACATGCCAATGGAGAACTACTGGCCTTCATCGACAGCGACTGTATTGCGGATTCCGGCTGGCTCCGGGAGTTGCTACCGTATTTTCACGATCCGAGGGTCGTCCTCGTCGGCGGGAAAGTGGACGCCTGGGACGGCGGCAGCCTTTTGGATGAATACGAAAAAACCAATTCGGCCCTGGACATGGGTCCGAAGGTACGGGTCGGCGCATCCCCAATCTCGGATGTGTACGTGCCCACCTGCAATATGCTCGTTCGAAAGACGGCGTATCGTGCCGTTCAGGGTTTGGACGCCGACCTGCACCTCGGTGAGGATGTGGATTTCTGCTGGAAATTGAAATCACACGGATACCGGTGTGTATATACGCCGACCGGCCGGGTTCTTCACAAACACCGAACCCGATTGTGGGACAGTTTAAAACGCCGTTTCGAATATGGCACTTCCGAGGCCATGTTATATGCGCGTTATGACCAGGTCACCAAGCGATTCCCGAGGCAGCCGATCGGTCTCTTGATGCTGCTCGGAGGGTTGGTGGCCTTGTTGAGCCAAAACCTGGTGCTTGCCGGGGCACTGTTTCTGTTACCGGTGATTGAAGCGATCTATAAACGGCGCCATCTGGCGCATGCGCTGGATGTGCGACTTTCCCTGCCGAGGGTGATCCTGGCCACGATGAAAAGCCATTTTTTGCTGATCTACTATCTGACCTACTATGGCGTCCGGTATTATTTTGGCCTGTACCTACTGACGACGATCATTTGGCCGACCCTGTGGCCGCTGACACTATGTTTATCGGTGTTTCCGGGTGTCGTGGATTATTATCGAAAACGCTCTCGCCTGTTTCTGCCGGCCTTTCTGGCGTTCTTCTGGCTGGAGCACCTGTTCTACCAGTTGGGTGCCTTTCGGGGGTGTTTGTCCCAGGGCAGTTTTCGGCTGTACGAGATCAAATTTGTGTCCAGCGGCTTTCTACCGGAGGCGCGGACGGGATTATACGGTCGCTTGCAATCACTCTTGAGGAGGCGCCGAACGGCGTCGGCCTGAATCGGGTACTGTGACCATGACAGAAATACGGGACAAGGTGACCACGAAATACCGAAAACTCATCGGTATTCTGGAAGACATGCAGTCCGTGCTGGTCGCGTTTTCCGGTGGGGTCGACAGCACCCTGCTGCTCAAATGCGCCCGGGATGTTCTGGATGATCGGGTCGTGGCGGCAACCGCGGTGTCGGCGACGACTCCCCGTCATGAACGTCAAGAGGCCCGCCGGCTGGCAACGGATCTTGACGTCCGACACATTCTCGTCAAGAGCCATGAAATGGACTTACCCGAATTTGTGACCAACCCGGTGGATAAATGTTATTTTTGCAAAAAGCATCGGTTCGGCGCCCTGCTCGGCCTGGCTCAAGAACACCATTGTCGCCATGTTGTCGACGGGGCCAACTGCGACGATCTTCAGGATTTTCGCCCCGGACACCGGGCCACTGCCGAACTGGGTGTGCGCAGTCCGCTTTGTGAAGCCGGTTTGACGAAAGCAGAGATCCGCGAACTCTCTCACAGGCTGGGATTGCCCACCTGGGACAAACCGTCCTATGCCTGTCTGGCCTCACGAATTCCCTACCACCATCCGATTACGGCCGAAAAGCTACAGCAGGTCGATGATGGCGAAGCATTTTTGCGCGAGCTCCGTTTATCGAAACAGATCCGTGTGCGACATTACGAAGACACGGTCCGTTTGGAGGTCGATGGCGAGGATATCCCCAAACTGATGGAGGGAACCGTCCGGCGGCGGATCATCGCCCACTTCAAATCGCTCGGTTTTACCTATGTGACCCTCGACCTGGAAGGGTATGCCATGGGCAGCCTGAACCGGGTTATTCAACCAACCCAGGAAGGAACGCAAAATGGACACCAAACAGCTAAAAGCGCTTCTGGAACAGGTTCGAAACGGACAGGTGGATCTCGACGCGGCAATGCACCGTTTAAAAAAGCTGCCGTTTGAAGATTTGGGATATGCCAAAGTGGATCATCACCGCTGTATGCGCAATGGTGTGCCCGAGGTCATATACTGCGAGGGTAAAACCCTCGAGCAAGTGAGCGGAATAGTTGAAAAGATGGCCCGCCATCACCACAACATCCTGGCGACCCGGGCCACACCGGAGGTGTTTTCCGCTGTGCGCGAGGTCGTTCCGGACAGCAAGTATCATAAAATGGCCCGAATCGTCGTTGTCAATCCGCGACCGACGCCGGAACGGGGACATATTGCCATCGTGTGCGCCGGAACGTCGGATTTACCGGTGGCGGAAGAGGCGGCCATCACCGCAGAGGTTCTCGGCAATCGGGTGAGCCGGCTCTTTGATGTCGGCGTTGCCGGTATCCATCGCCTGCTGAGTGTCTGCGATGAACTGATGCAGGCCAACGTGGTCATTGCGGTGGCCGGTATGGAAGGTGCCTTGGCAAGTGTGGTGGGCGGCCTGGTAGACTGTCCCGTGATCGCCGTACCGACCAGTGTTGGATACGGGGCCAGCTTCGGGGGGCTGTCCGCACTGCTGACGATGCTGAATAGCTGTGCTTCCGGAGTGTCTGTGGTCAACATCGACAATGGTTTTGGGGCCGGCTATCAGGCCAACATGATCAACCGGATGGCGGTCCGGCACCTTGAAGAAGATGAGGTCCCGGACTCGAAGAACCATGGCGATCGCTGCCGTGAGAACATTCGGCTGGCCAAGGTGTAGAGGAAGATACGCGATGAAAACTGCTTATTTCGACTGTTTTGCCGGCGCCAGCGGAGATATGCTGTTGGGAGCGCTGGTCGATGCCGGTTTGGATATCGAGATCCTAAGAGAAGAAATCGGCAAGCTGAATATTTCCCATTACAACCTTGAGGCGAAAAGGATCCGTAAGCAAGGTATCGGCGGGACCCAAGTGGCGGTGATTATTGACGAGGAGCATCACGGGCACGAGCACAGGCATCTGGCCGACATCGAATCTATTATTCATGCGAGCGGGTTGGATCCCCGCGTCAAACAAAAAAGTGTACACATATTCAAACGGCTCGCGGAAGCCGAAGCGAAAGTCCATCGGACATCCATCGACAAGGTTCACTTTCATGAAGTGGGAGCCATGGATGCCATTATCGATGTGGTGGGTGCCACAGCCGGTATCCATGCCCTGGGAGTGACAAAGGTGTGCTGCTCACCGCTCCATGTAGGTAGTGGGACGGTTCATTGTGCCCACGGGGTGCTACCGGTACCGGCGCCGGCGACCGCTGAGTTAATCAAAGGCGTTCCGGTCTATTCCAACGGGGTTATGGGGGAACTGCTAACCCCGACGGGGGCAGCCGTGCTGACGACGCTGTCGTCCGAATACGGACCGATGCCGGCGATGAGGGTGGAACAGATCGGGTATGGATCGGGCACATCAGATCCTTCGGTGCCCAATCTGCTGCGCGTCTTTATCGGCGAAAACGGGAGTCGCGCAACTGCTTCGGTTTCAGAGTAAGTATGTACGATTTAGTGTAACAACCCCAAATGGACAAGGAGGGTAATTTATGGACAAAATTCTAAGAATCAATATGGGTCCCGATGGGGGGCCGCAGGTCAAAGAGGAGTCTATGGGTGATTATGCCGGCTTTGGCGGACGCGGCTTGACGTCCTCGATTATCGCCAAGGAAGTCCCGCCCACCTGTCATGCTTTAGGGGCAGATAACAAACTGGTGATTGCCCCGGGATTGCTCAGCGGCAGTCTGGCGGCCATGTCCGGACGCATCTCCGTCGGATGCAAAAGCCCGCTGACCGGGGGGATTAAAGAATCCAATGCCGGTGGGCAGCCCTCCCAGATGCTTGGCCGCCTGGGATACGCGGCAATCGTCCTGGAAGGCAAACCCAAGGACGACACCCTGTACAAAATCTACATCAACAAGGACGGCGTTAAGGTGGAACCCGACAACAGCCTCAAAATGCTCGGCAACTATGATGTGGTCGATAAAATGAAAGCCGAGTACGGCGACAAGATAGGCTGTGTCTCCATCGGGCAGGCCGGTGAGATGAAACTGGCCGGCGCGTCCGTTGCGTTTTCCGATATGGAGCAGCGGCCGACCCGGCATGCCGGCCGTGGCGGTAGCGGCGCCGTGATGGGATCCAAGGGCGTCAAAGTGATCGTGGTGGACGACACCGATTGTCCGGCTCGCGCACCGAAAAATCCGGATGCTTTTAAAGCGGCCAATAAGGCATTTGTCCAGGGGCTCCGCAAACACCCGGTGACGGGTGAGGGCCTGCCGACCTACGGAACCAACGTGCTGACCAACGTCATCAGCGAGGCCGGCGCCTATCCCACCAATAATTTCCAGGTGGGCACCTTCGAAGGCGCCTCGAAGATCAGCGGCGAAACCCAGGCCGAGCTGGAAATCGAGCGCGGTGGGAAGGGGGCAAATGTCCACGGCTGCCACCGTGGATGCGTGATCCGGTGCTCCGGGACGTTCTACGACAAGAACGGTCGATTTCTAACCAAACAGCCGGAGTATGAAACCGTCTGGGCCCACGGCGGAAACTGCGGCATCGACGATATCGATGCCATCGCCCAGATCGACCGCCTCGACGATGATTTTGGATTGGATACCATTGAAATGGGTGCCACCATTGCTGTGGCGATGGAAGGAGGGCTTGCCGAATTCGGTGATGCCGATGCAGCGATCAATCTCGTGAAGGAGGTTGGTAAGGGGTCCCCGCTGGGAAGAATTCTTGGCAGTGGGGCCGAGGTCACCGGTAAGGTCTTCGGTGTGGAACGGGTCCCAACGGTGAAGGGTCAGGCCATGCCGGCATACGACCCCCGGGCGGTGATGGGTATAGGGGTCACTTATGCCACGACGCCCATGGGGGCGGACCACACGGCCGGATACGCCATTGCGACCAATATTCTGAAAGTCGGCGGTGACGTCGATCCACTGAAACCGGAAGGCCAGGTAGAGTTGTCCCGCAACCTGCAGATCGCTACCGCGGCCATCGACGCCACGGGCATGTGTTTGTTCATCGCATTTGCCATCCTGGACCAGCCGGACACGTTCCAGGCGCTGCTGGACGTCATCAACGGATTCACCGGTGCCAGCATGACAGCCGATGATGTCACCGCCCTGGGCAAACAGATTCTTGAGATGGAGCGGGACTTCAATGCGAGAGCCGGGTTTACTCCGAAAGACGATCGGTTGCCGGGCTACATGAAAACCGAAGCGTTGCCGCCCCACAACATTACATTTGAAGTTTCGGACGACCAACTCGATCAGGTCTTTAAATGGTAGCTCGTTCGGGCGATACATGCTAACAAATGGGGAGAATCCTGGCGGATCTCCCCATTTGTAACTGTTAACCGCGGAATCGGAATCAGGTTCGGTATCGGTATCGATGCATAGATCTGTTCCGATTCGTAGCGCTTGGCCAATCGGTAAATGGGCGGGTGCAGTGCCCCGCCCTACGGGAAAAACTCAGGTGCAACGTAGGGCCGGGCACTGTACCGGCCATGGCGATGTTGAAACGGAGCATATTTTTTGCAATCGCTCTTTACCCCGCATCGATAGCGATTCCGATAGCGACCCCGATACCGAGGATGTCAACAGGTTAATATATCGCGACCAGGATACACACATATGTTTAAATCTGCTGTGGTAACATCGGAAGACGTGTTCACTCTCGGGCTGGGCAGACGCCTCGGCGAGGAACTGATCGGGAAAATGGGTCAGGCTCCCGACGCCTGTTGGGTCTTTTGTTCACCCGAAAAAGGGATCCAAGCCATGCTCGAGGGTATTCATGAAGCGGTCGGCACGCGAAATATGGTTGGCTGTACTACCGACGGTGAAATTTCCAGCATCGGCCTGACCACCGGTTCCGTTGTACTGGGAGGTATTGCTTCCGATCAGCTTCAATTTCAGGTTGCGGTGGTCGAAGGCCTGGGCGCAAAGAGCGAGACGGCCGGAAGGAAGCTGGCCCAGGGATTCGGGCAGGACGTCCGTTATGTTCAACTTTTCTCCGATGGGCTGACCGGTAACGGCTGTGCGTTACTTCGCGGTATGGCTGCCATTCTCGGGCCGGAGCTTCCCATATCCGGAGGCACTGCCGGTGACAACGGGAAATTCAAGCAAACGTGGCAGTTTGTCGGAAACCGAGTCTTGACCGACGCCGCGGTGGCCATCGGATTTTCAGGACAATTCCAGTTGGGGACCGGTATTCGCAGCGGCTGGACGCCCATCGGCTTGGCCAAAAAAGTCACACGGGCATCGGGCAACGTTCTTTATGAGCTCAACGGGGAGTCGGCCCTGAACGTGTTGGAACGGTTCCTGGGCCATCATGCCGACAAACTGCCGGCCATCGGCGTCGAATATCCGTTGGGACTGCTTGGAGAATGGGGGGATGTCGGTGAAGATGACTACTACCTGTTGCGGGCGACCATGGCCGTGGATCGGGATGAGGGTTCGATCACGTTTGCAGGTGAAATACCGGAAGGCGCCATGGTCAGTCTGACTTGCGGCGACACCGATTCTATTCTGGCCGCTTCCGAGAAAGCCGCCCAACTGGCGATGGCGGACCTGGGGGAGTATGAACCGGCCATGATTTTCTGCTATTCATGCATGGCACGCAAAATTGTTCTGGGGCGGCTTACCCAACAGGAGATAAACCGAATCCGCGCGGTCATCGGCACGTCCGTGCCCATCATCGGATTCTACACCTACGGAGAATACTGCCGTATCCAGTGTGAGGGGCCCAGTGTACTCCACAATGAGACGGTAACCCTCTCCGTGCTGGGAGATAGTGCATGCGGAGAATGAAAGAAAAAAGCGGTCGGATGAATGAATTGGAAGAACTGCTGGCCCAGGCCGAGCGAAAATCCGACATTTTAACGAACCTGCTCAAGGAAGCCAGTGCCGAGTTCAACCAGGCCCTGGAGAAGGTATCCACGTCCGAAGCGAACTTCCGGGCGGTATTTGAAAACGCACCGGAAGCCATCTACATCATTGATGCCCAGACCCACAAGATTCTCGATTGCAATCCCTTTACCACTCAGTGGCTGGGATACTCCCGACAAGAACTGCTTTCCATGAATGTCGAGGATATTCTGGAGCCCGGCGTCGAGGGTATTCCCGAAAACATCCGCAGAGCACTGGACCACGGAAAAGTACACATTCAGGAGCGACGGTTCGTGAAATCCGACGGGCGTGTCGCCGATGCCGAGATTACCGGTACCCAGGTGGAATATGAAGGGAAAACCGCTTTCTTGGCGCTGGTTCGGGACGTCACCGAGAGAAAACAGATTGAAGCCCTCACGCGTTACAAAGAACTGTTCGAAAATGTGACTGATCCGGTATTTATCAACGACCGGCAGGGCCGGTTTCAGGAAGTCAATGACGTGGCCTGCAGCAGTCTGGGCTTTACCCGTGAAGAAATGCTTACCAAACGGCTGAAAGACCTTGTCCAATCGGATCAGATGAGTGCGTTGCGTCAGGCCGCGGATACTATCGGTGCGCATCAATCCGTGCAGTTCGAGCTCAAGATACAGCCCCGGGAAGGGGCGCCCATCCCTTTTGAGATCAACTCCAGCCGCATTTTTTTCAAGGGACGCCCGGCAGTGCTCAGCGTGGCCCGGAATTTGAGCTTTCGGAAAAAGATGGAAGAGACCTTGGTCAAAACAGAGCGACTGCTGGCTGTGGGTGAAATGGCCAGCGGCGTGGCCCACAACTTTAGCAATCTTCTACAAATGATCATGGGCGGCGGCGAAGTGGCACTGGCCAAACTGGATGCCGGAAAAATTCGTGAATGCCGGGAGGCGATTGAAAGCATTCTGCATGCCTGCAGCAGGGGCAGCGGTATTGTTCGGCGGATCAAAGATTTTACCCTGATGCAGAGCGAGGAAATTGGGGAGACTCAGGTGTTCGACCTGGAAGAGTTGGTTGCCGAAGCCTTGGAACTCACGAAACCCCTCTGGAAAACCATCTCCGAGCCCCGAAAATATCTTATCAACGTCATCAAGTGCACGGATTGCTTGGTAACAGGAAAACCGACCGAGATATACGAGGTCCTGGTGAATATCATTAAAAATGCCCTGGAAGCGATGCCGGAAGGCGGATCTTTAAGTGTGTCCGGGTCTATTCACCATGAAAAGGTGCATCTTCAAATTTCCGACACCGGTCACGGCATCCATAAGGAGGATGTGCAGCGCATTTTCGAGCCGTTCTTCACCACCAAGGGTAAAAAGAGCACCGGTCTGGGACTGTCTTCCAGCTATGGCATCGTTAAAAAACATGGCGGGGAGATCCACGTAAACAGCACCGTCGGCAAGGGGACCCGTTTTACGCTGGTTTTCCCCCGGGCCGAGAGACTACAACCCGAAGAAATTGTCGCGGTGCCACCGGCCGCTCCCGGAAAAATCCGATTTTTGCTCATCGACGACGAGATCAATATTCTCAGGTTCATGGAGATGTTCTTCGAGGATACGGAAGTTGACATCCACACGGCCAACTCCGCCGAGGATGGCATTATGGCCGTTCAACAAAATAACTTCGACATCATTTTGTGTGATTACGGTATGGACGACATGAACGGCCTGGAGGTGGGTAAAGCGGTGAAGTTTTATTGCGAGAAACACCGGATCCCAAAAATTCCTTTCATGCTCTATACCGGGCTGGACCAGAAACTGGCATCCGGAACGCTGAAGTCGGCGGGGGTCGATCGCGTGGTACAAAAGCCGATCACCTGCGAAGATCTATTGGGCATTATCCGAACCCGTGTGGTCGAGCAGAAACGCCAGTATCCTCTAAAGGCCGTACTGTCGGTGCATACCGATTAATACGGTTTTTCTGACAATCAACGGCGCATCGCAAATGAAAGGGTCGAATCCGATAAGCATCCTTGGCATCGAGAGCTCACCGCGACGCAAACATGATCACGCTCTTTTCGCTTCCCTGTCCGGGATCATGCTGCAGGGCGTTATGGACGTGGCGGAAGAGGTCGGCGACGTATGCCACGAGCGTATCAATCTTACCGACTGCCGTTTGAATGCATGCCGCGGGTGCTATTCCGACATGGAAACCCGATGCCATTTTATGTGCGACTGCTTCGAAGACGATTTCCAGCGGGTCACACGGATGATGATTGCAGCCGATGCCATTGTGTTTGCCACACCGACCTACATGGGGGGCATGTCAGCGGTACTTAAACTGTTTTTTGAGCGTTGGATCAGCTTTAAAGCGCCTCCCGTCGATCCCCGCAAAGCAACAAAGTCTTTGGACGAGTGCTTCGAATTGCTGAATGATGTGGTCGACGGCAGGCTGGCGTGTTCCAACCCGATGCACGGCAAGGTCGGCGGTATCGTGGTGGCCGGCAGCGAGCTCGGACAGGCGAGTACCGTGAAAGAAATGATGTATATATTGAATCAATACGGTTTCATTCTGCCCCCCCAAGCATTTATTTATCACACCGGGCACAGCATGCAGTCCCTGGAAGACGTGCGCGGCAGTTTTTATGAGAATCACTGGCTGCAGGACGCCACGGCAACCATGGCCCGCGGATTGGTCCGGCTGGCGACGGCTACCAAGCACCTCCAGTGGCCCCAGATGCCATCGACGATTCACGTGTCCTAAAAAATGTTTCAAGCCCTATATGTTGTTTATGGATGGACACCAAACCGGAAAGGAGAGACCAATGCCCAAGTATGTGATCGAAAGAGAAATACCGGATGCCGGAAAGCTATCCGCTGAAGAATTACAAGGAATTTCACAGAAATCCTGCGGCGTGCTCCAGGACATGGGCCCGCAGATTCAATGGGTCGAGAGCTTTGTTACAGACGACAAGGTCTACTGCGTGTATGTAGTTCCCAATGAAGACGCGGTGAAAGAGCATGCCGAAAAGGGCGGTTTTCCGGCAAATCGTATCTCGGAGGTAAAAACGGTGATCGATCCGACCACTGCCGAGGACTGAGATGAAGATGAAACCGAAAGAGAGCGGACGATGATATGATCCCGGCTGCCCAAACAAGGACATTGTTTTGCCATCCGGCCCGCCGAAGTCCATCAGACGGCGGGCCGTTTTTCGATCTTGAAGATTAGCCGTCTCAATAAAAACGGCTGATGAAGTGGATGGTATGCTGGAAAGTGGTGAAGCGAACTCCTCCAATTTCTCTCCCTTGGGGCGTGAGATTCCAGGTGATGGGGATAGATTAGAACATTACGTCTGTATTTCCCTCGTTTCTATCAGACATAAATTCGTTCATTTTCTTTGCTTGCCCAAAGAAATACCATGTTGGCCATCCCAACCGTGGTATGGTTGAAGCACCAACTTTAACCTTCCGCAGACAAGGAGGCCAACATGGCAAGAATCAGTTTATCACGCAT